>Ga0209290_1000138_pt1 | contig 69630 bp, 60 predicted proteins | sample EN1Hudsemesocosm_2_FD_184632 | JGI IMG/M metagenome (GOLD analysis project Ga0209290, IMG submission 184632) | Methane-oxidizing microbial communities from mesocosms in the Hudson Canyon - EN10B Hudson Canyon (SPAdes) (version 2) | ecosystem: Environmental > Aquatic > Marine > Cold seeps... | reverse complement strand
CTGGCTTTGCCTGTGAAGATAATATGGAATATTTACACACAAACAAAATTAATGGCTATGTTCCCGACAACCAGTTCCGCTCACGTGATCCCAAGTTTGACAAACAGAAAGAAAAATACAAACGCCCAAGTCGATCCAAGGCTGGATCGAAGTCAACTTTCCCCGCAAGCAAATTTAATTATGATCCAATCCAACAAACCTGTGAATGCCCCGCAGGAAAAAAACTGACCAAAAAAAGCAAAGAAACAAGCAACACAGACAACAACAAAAAAGCCTTTTTCAAAGGAAAAGTCAGCGACTGCCGAGCGTGTAAATTAAAAGAGCAATGCCTAAGAAATCCTGCGGCTGTGGACAAACCGAATGGTCACGGTCGACAAGTGTCCTTTCTAATAGAAAAATCAGGGGGACAACATACTGACTGGATGAAAGAGCGAGTTGATAGCGAAAAGGGTAAGCAAATCTATAGCCACCGAATGTCCGTGGTAGAGCCTGTTTTTGGGAATATATGCAGCAATAAAGGACTCAAACGTTTTAGCTTGAGAGGTAAAGCTAAAGTAAATACACAGTGGAAATTATTCTGTCTGATCCAGAATATCGAGAAACTGGCGAATTATGGGAAATTAGCCGCATAAAGGGAAGGTGGAGCGAGAAATAAGCGGAATACTGCAGTAAATCGCAATAAAGGGGACTTGTAAGGTAGGAAAACTAGGCGATGAAATGAAAATGTTGAAATAAAGGGAAAAAGCGTGGATGATGTTAAAAATTAAAAAAATTCTTGAGTAGCTGCATAGAGCTCGTATTTTTGGGTTTTTCTACAGCCTCGTTATAATGAAATAATATTTTGAATATGTACGGTGGTTATCGTACAATGTGGTGATGGGATTTATTAAAGTAAAAAGTAAGGTTATCGGTTGTCTTAATTCAGGGCTTGTTCTTCATGAGCAGCGTGGTGATATTGACATCAAGAATTTACTTTCTACAGGTGCTATATCAATAAGTGATGTAACAAATATTATTGGAAGAGCGAGAGGCGATAGTTACTCTTGTAGTCCGCATCATTTTGATTCAAGTATTGATGTACATGTCATTAAAACATTACACCAAGGTAGTCACTGGTATGTAAAGTGGTATTTTATTGATCCTGATTGTGTGTTTATTAGTGTTCATAATTGAGGTGAAAAATGAAAATATTAAAAGTTGGTGATACAACAAAAGTAGCTTGTAATAGTTGTCAGTCATTTCAGGATACAACATTCAAACTGAGAGATACCCCATTTAGCGATGGGAGTGGAATTGTCAAAAACGTCTTAGTTGGTGTATGCAATAACTGTGATTCTGTCGTAGTGTTACCACATCAATCAACTCCTGCTGTAAAAAATCAAATAGAAGTTCAGCGTGAAACACTGGAAAGTCGTGTTCCCGCACATATGGTTGATATTTTAAATTTAGCAACTAATGAGTTAGGTGGTGGTACTGAGTTTATTCCTAGCATGATGAAGTTTTATATACATTCATTGGCAAATAAAGATATTTCATCTGATAGTTTTTCTAAATACCTTAATAGTGAGTTAGCAAAAGGTAAGGCTCAAAAAAGAATTTCATTGAAAGGTCGGTATGTAGCTGAAGAACTGAGATGTCTTAAAAAAATCACAAAAATACAAGCAACAACAGACATTATAAAAAGTATTGTGTTAAAAATTAATGATGATATTCTTGTAAATAAAAAAGAAAAAACAATTAAGCAATTAAAAAATATAATGGTTGCAACAAGTTAGCATTATTAATCGGGTAAGGGCTAGTTTCACTCCAGCCCTCCCCACACCACCCTGCATGCGGCTCCGCACAGGGCGGTTCATCGCCATTATGAATAATGGAACTTAACCCATTGCTCTTCAACCGAGGCTAAACTTTGCGATTTTAGCCACTTGTTATTGTAATGGTCAACAAAAACAGGACACTTTTTTAAGACGCTTTCCTATAAAATTCTCGCTCAAATTGTAATGGTGATTGATAACCAAGTTTTGAGTGAGTACGTTTGCTATTATAAAAAGCTACACATCAATAATGCTATTAATAGCTGCTTCTTTGGTTCTAAAGTTTTCATAATTTAACTCCTCATGCTTAAGACTGCGGAAAAAGCGCTCTGTTGGTGTGTCCCAACAGTTACCTTTTCGACTCATACTCTGCTGCATTTGCATGATATCTAGGTGTTGACGATACTCATAGCTTGCATATTGGCTCCCTCTGTCCGAGTGATGCAATACACCGGGCACTGGTTTTCTTCTCCAAAAAGCCATTTGCAGTGCTCTGACACATAATGACGTTCGCATATGATCATCAACCGCCCACCCTACAATCTGCCGAGAAAATAAATCAATGACAACCGCAACATAAAGCCAGCCTTCAAGTGTCCACACATACGTTATATCAGTTGCCCAGATCTTATTAGGCGCTGTTACCTCAAAGTCGCGATTCAGAGTATTCGGTGAGATTGAATCATTATGATCACTGTCAGTTGTTACTTTAAATTTCTTAGGGTAACGCACTTCTAGTCCTAATCGTGCCATTGCTTGTCTGACTTTATAGCGTCCCGCATTAACACCTGATTTTTTCAATTCTTTAGAGATACGACGTGACCCATAAATTCTTCTGTGCTCCTCAAAAATATTGCGCACTTTGATATCAAACGCTTCTCTTTCTCTGTTTTTTTCTGTCATTTCAGGCTGCTGATTCCACACATAAAAAGCACTGGTACTGACCCTCATAACCCGACATAATGCCGTAACAGGATAGGTCTTCTGTTGCTCTCGAATAAAAACATACTTTACTCGACTTCTTTCGCAAAGAAGACCGCTGCCTTTTTTAATATTTCACGCTCCATACGCAATTGTTCAACTTCCTTACGTAACCTGACTAATTCGGCCTGACCAGATAAACTAGGTGTTGATTTTGTTTCGATTGTTGGCCCTCGTTCTGCTCTAACCCAGCGCCCAATCGCACTTAAAGATACGCCTAAGCTGTCGGCGGCTTGTTGGTGGGTATATCCTTTCTCAATAACTAATTTGGCTGCATCTTGTTTGAATTCAAGATTATATACAGGTCTTTTTGGTTTATTTTGCTTACTCATATTCACCTCTAATGACATTATAAATCTGTCTTTAGAAGTGTCCTGTTTTATTAAACCATTACAATTCATGATGGCTTTCATTCCTTCATCATGAACAGATTATCTGGTTTTGTCAGTTTAGACTCATTCTATATTAGAATACGAGGCTACTTTCAGACTCATTTCGTATTGGAGAAAGCTCCTGCTATATGTTCTATCTCCGAATAGATTATAATTACTAATACTCCATTTTTAATTCTCGTAACAAGCTTATGAAAAAGAAACATACCGCTGCTCCAACAGATCCAGACATACTTGAACAGCAAGCTCAAGCGAAGTTAAGTGCTGGTAAGTATAAAGAGGCGATTGGACTTTATAAGAAATTATTGCAAGCTTCTGATAGTAGCGAATGGCATAAGAAACTAGCTTATTGTTATGTGCAGCGAGCATTGGCTTTGGCTGCAAAAGGTATGATTAAAGAAGCTGTTGTATTGTGGGAGAATCACCGCCAACATACACAAGCGCCTTATGATGCGTATGATCAATATATTATTTGGTTGATTGTAAGTAAAAACAAAACGAGTACCCAAGAGCATATTCGGCAGTTATCAGCGCAGCAATTAGATAAAGAATATCCTAAACTTGCAGCCGTATTAGGTTTGTTAGTACTTACTGAATATCCTGAGTTCGCGTTGGATTTGCCTCAAGATTCTGTTTTTATTGCACACTTTCAGCTGGTGAAAGTGGCATTACAGTCTTATCAAGATAATGATCAAGTAAAGCTAGGCGAGACCTTAAAGCAATTACCGTATCGCTCGGCTTTTAGAGATTTACGGGTTGTGCTAAATGCTTTGATGGCCTTGCCAAGTTCAGTAGAGCAGGCAAAAGCATTGTTAGCTAAGGTTTCGGCAAATTCAGCTTATTCTGGCTTTGCTCGGTTATTGTTAGTGAGCACCTTTGAAGGTGCTGAATTGGCGAAAAAGCTAGTCGAGCTTAATTATGCGCAACGCAATATTATTTCCAATATTAAAGGTTTTAATAAAAGTCAGATTGAGTTTCTGGAGCACTTAACACGTCAGCATGGGCATTTATCAGATAAAATAAAATTTAATATGGCGGTTCAGTATCAGTCTCTATGCGGTACAGAACTAGCGAAAGATTATTGTCAACAGCTTTTGGCTAGTTACTCAGCAGGTCATAAAGATTTTAAAAAGAGTTTTGGTGCAGTTGATGAGTTTGAAGAAAACCGTATTAAGGCTTTATTGTGTGAGCGTGAGGAGAATATTTATGATGCGGAATATTATTGGCGCCTTTGTGTTAAAGAGTTAATTGGTCAACGCATTGAGGAAAACGGTTTAAAAATAGCGCTGATATTACGGCATCTCAGTAAGCGAGAAGAGCCTGCTGAGCAAACAGAATTATTGATTGAAAGTTTGCAATATGATGCTGAGGATCGCGATATTTATCTGCAAATTTTGAGTTATTATCAGCAAGTAGGGATGGCTAAGGATTATAAGCTTTGGTTGACTAAAACGCTGGAAAAATTCCCACAAGATATTAATGTACTTATGCAGGCGGTTCGAGAAGCAGCGCGCAATAAGACTTATAAAAAAGCCAGTCAATATGCGACGAAAATATTAAAAATCGACCCACTGAATACTTTTGCCAAGCAGGCTTTGTTTTCTAGTCATTTAGCGCATGCACGTCGTTTGATGCATGAGAGATCTTATCGTTTGGTAGAAAAGGAAATTGTATTAGCGGAAGCGTTAAATATTGGTAAAGCTTATGCTAAGCAAACACAACTTATGCGCGCGCTACTTTATTTTGCTAGCGAAGATAAAGTGCAGGGCCTGCCATTAATCGTTGATGCCTTGGCTCGCTTACATGCAGATCCAGTTAATATGCATTTTCATGCCAGTATGGAGCTCTTGTCTGTTGGTTTGCCTGTTGCTACTATTTTACGTGCTTTGCCACCAGCGAAAGATCATTTGTTTTCGGAGTCAGAATTCACTCAGTTTATGCAGCTGCTAGAGCAGTTTATGAATGAGTTTGATAATAACGAACAAATACATAAGGCATTAGAAAAAGTTAAAGCGCCACTGAAAAAATCACTGACAAGTCAGAATTTTGCAGAATCTACTTTGCTTAGCTTATGCAAAATATTAGAAAAGCTTCAGCATTTTGAGTTATTACGCCATTGTGCCAAACTCGCTTTTGCTAAATGGAAAAAACCTATATGGATGTATTATCGTATTTATTCGGACAATAATGGCCAGCCTGAAGGTTGTACGTTTAGGGAGGTGATGAGTTTGCAGCATTATCATGAGCAAGCGATGCAGAATAAAGATTTTCAGGCCGGTATGTTGCTGGAAAAACTGCTAGATCGGTACTATCAAGAGCATCCGCAGCGTAGTATGGGGTTTCTTGATAACTTGTTTGGTATGGATGATGAAGAGGAGGAAGAGCTCGATCGTATGGAAGCGTTATTTGGTCATATTCCTGATGAAGTATTGATTAAACTGAACAAAACCATTGAGTCCTTATCTAAAAAGACTAGTGTTGAGCAGGTAGCTATTGATTTGATGCAATCTGTTGGCAATAATCAAAATATTATGTTGGCTATTATGGAGGACCCTGAGTTATTTTCTGCGCTGATGGTTGTTAAGTCGGCCGACAAATTAGGTATTAATATTGATGTCAGTATTGATGATGTACTTAAATGTTACGGTGTCGGTAAAAATACTGGCTCTTTTCCTTTTTAATTGGGTACTGTTATGAATACAGCTTATGAAATCTTAGATGTTACAACAACAGCAAATGATGTTGAAATTAAACAGGCCTATTTGCGACAAGTAAAAGACAATCCGCCAGATCGTGATCAAGAGAAATTTCAGTTAATCCACTGCGCTTATAGTGCGATTAAAGACCATAAAAGCCGCGTAAGTCATACTTTATTTATGCTGCCGAATGCTAATTTCGATGTTTTGATTGAGCAAATATTGCAGACTGAGCAGCCTGCAAACCTTAGTGCGGAGTATTTTAATCAACTACTCAGCGCTAGCATTGATGATGCGGCGCTTTTAAATGCCACTGCTACCCCTGAAAAATAATGAGCACAGAAGTACAGAAAAACGAATTATTGGAAGATTTCCAGAAGTATTTAGAGCAGAGCAATCTTGACTCTTTGACCGCTCAGGAGCAACCGGACTTAAATAGTTTACTCAGTGAAATGACCGGCCTAAAAACCGAAGTAAAGGCGGAGGCAAGGCAATTTAAAAGTACTTTAGATACTTTGAGTTCAGCGCTCACTATTGTTCAAGAGGATAATAAAACCTTAGCAGCAGAATTGGTTACCTATGGTCAACGCTTGGAACAGCAGCAAGAGAAACTGATGCGTACTATGTTATTACAAATGGTCGATATGTATGATCGCTTGAATACTGGGGTAGGGGTTTTACAAAATTATCAGCCAGTAAATCGCTTGTTTAAAAAGTCTAGGCCGAAAGATGTACATTTTATTGAGCGCTTTAAAGAAGGGCAGCTGATGACTTTGAGGCGTTTTGAGCAAGCATTATCAGAGCATCAAGTGCGAGTAATTGATTGCGTTGGTAAGCGACTTGATCCGGTGACTATGAGTGCGGTAGAAACTGAGCAGGATGTCACGCGAGAAAATGGCATTGTGTTACAAGAGTTACGCACCGGCTTTTTATTTAAAGGTCAGGTACTGCGTTTAGCAGAAGTTAAAGTAAACAAGATTAATCGTGGGTAAGCACATGAGCGAAATTATTATTGGTATAGATTTAGGGACGACTAACTCAGAAGTGTCGATTGTCGAGCAAGGCAAAGTCACCGTTATTATGGATGGCGACAAAAAAATGTTGGCCTCTTTTGTGGGGATTGATGATGCGGGTCAGGTTATTGTCGGTGAAACGGCGCGCAATCAATACTTGGTTTATCCAGAGCGAACCATTAAATCTATTAAGCGTTTAATGGGGCAAGAGTCGCAAGTGGTTTTAGCTGATCAAGCTTATACGCCGCAAGAGATTTCCGCGATTATTCTTACGCGTTTAAAAGGCATAGCGGAACAATATCTAGGTCAAGCGGTCACTAAAGCTGTGATTACCGTACCGGCTTATTTCTCTGATGCGCAGCGCCAAGCAACTCATGAAGCGGGTGAGATTTCTGGATTAGAAGTAGTGCGGATGATTAATGAGCCGACGGCTGCGGCATTGGCTTATGGTGCTGTGCAAGCTGAAGCGAAACAGGTGCTTGTTTATGATTTGGGCGGTGGAACCTTTGATGTTTCAGTTGTTAATATGCAAGATGGTGTGGTTGAGGTTCTTTCGAGTCATGGCGATAATCATCTCGGTGGCGATGATTTTGATCAGCAAATTATCGAATATTTGATCGATCATATACAAGAGACCAATGGCGTTGATGTACGCAAGCATAGTAAAGCTATGGCGCGACTTACGCGTGCAGCTGAAGAGGCAAAATTTTTACTGTCTGATCAACCTTATGCGCAAATTGATGAAGAGTATTTATTAGAGCATGAAGGTGCGGCTGTGCATCTTTCTCTTGAGCTGTCTAGAATGGCTTACGAGGAAATGATCGAGGACTATATTAATGAGACGATTGATGCCACGCATATCGCTTTAAAGGGGGCTAAATTAACTGCGTCGGATATAGATGAAGTTATTTTAGTGGGCGGTTCGACACGTACGCCGTGCGTTCGTGAGCGCTTATTTAATGAGTTTGGTTTTGAGCCGCATAGCGAAGTTGACCCTGATTTGTGCGTTGCCATGGGGGCTGCAATACAGGCCGCTATGATTAGTGGCCAAGAAGTCGATACCGTGCTGGTTGATGTTACGCCGTATACTTATGGAACCAGTGCTATCGGTGTATTAGACGGTCAACCTTACCCGTTTATGTTTGTGCCAGTTATTCATAAAAATAGCGTCTTGCCTAATCGCAAAACCGAAGCATTTGCAACCAGTTATGATGGTCAAGATACGGTTGAGTTGAGTATTTATCAAGGTGAAGATCCTGATGCTTTGAATAATGTCAAAATAGGCGAGTTTAGAGTTGAAGGCTTATTAGATGTTGCTGCAGGTAATGTTATTACTCTGACTTTAGCTTTAGATTTGAATGGTATTTTAAATGTTTCAGCGGTAGAGAAAGAAACCGGTTTAGAGAAATCAATTACTATTAAAAATGCCTTATCTCAGTTTGAAGGGGAGTCATTAGATACTGCTAAGCAACGTATCACTTCTTTATTTGGACAAATGGATCCGCGTATTATTGATGAAGAATCCTTAGAGCTAAGCGCGGCTTCTGATGCGCCTGAAATTGCCACGGCTCGTGAATTAATTAGCAAAGCTGAAGGTTTATTTGCGCAAGTATCTGATGAAGATAAAGAAGATATGGTGGATTTAATTGAAACTATTACGACTTGTATTGATGCGCAAGATATTAATGGTTTGGATGATCCAAGCGCACAATTAACCGATATTATTTATTATTTGGAATCTTAATGGAGCGTTGCCCTTGCTGTAATGCACGATTGAAAGAGGCAGTCATCTGTCCGCGCTGTAGGGCGGATTTGAGTGCTGTGATTGGCTCGGAACAAGCTGCAGAAAAATACTTAGCTAAGGCAATACAGCACTGGGCAGAAGGTGAGGGCGAGCAAAGTATTCAGACATTAGTGTTTACTTTGAGTCTGAAAAAAACACAGGTGGCTATGGTGTTTCGTGATTTCCTTATTCAGCAATATTATTTAGAGGTATTGGAGTTACTAGCGCAAAAGCATTTGTTATCTGCGAATCAGCGCTTGTACCATGCGCGTCTATTATTGCCATACAGCCCCCAGTTGCAACAGTTACGTATTTTTACCGGCTATTTATTAGCGAAGCATCATGAGCAGGTTCAGGCTAGTAGCAAGATAGATTAAGAGTATAAGCAATGGCGGACTTTAGTCCGCCATTGGTGTTAAAGTAGCGCCTTACAAAATATATAATGTTCTCTGTTTTGTGGGAGCGACTTTAGTCGCAAGTCGTGGTTAAACTACTCCCACAGAAGCGAGAACCGTATGCTCTGCTCTTAGCTTTTTCTAAAGCTAAGAGAGCCCTTTTGCACATCGACATTAATGGTATCTTCTGCATCAAATTTACCGGCTAAAATATCTTGCGCTAGTGGGTTTTCCAGCCCTTGTTGAATAGCGCGTTTAAGCGGTCTAGCGCCATACACAGGGTCAAATCCCGCTTCACCGATTTTATCTAAGGCCTCATCAGTAATAGTCAGCTGTATATCTCTATCCAGTAAACGAGCGCGTAAATGTTCAATCTGTATTTTTGCTATCGAGCGTATATGTGCCTGCCCCAAAGGATGAAATACGACAGCTTCATCAATACGGTTAATAAATTCAGGCCGGAAATGTCCGCTAACGACTTCCATCACGGCTTGTTTCATGACTTCATAATTCTCTTCTCCCGATAACTCCTGAATAAGGTCAGAGCCTAGGTTAGAAGTCATAATGATAACCGTATTACGGAAATCAACGGTACGCCCTTGGCCATCGGTCAAACGACCATCATCAAGGACTTGTAAGAGAATATTAAAGACATCGGGATGTGCTTTTTCAACTTCATCCAATAAAATAACGGAGTAAGGGCGACGACGTACGGCTTCGGTTAAATAACCGCCTTCTTCATAACCGACATAACCCGGAGGTGCGCCGACTAAGCGTGCGACGGAATGTTTTTCCATAAATTCAGACATATCTATGCGAATCATGGCGTCTTCGGTATCGAATAAAAAGTCCGCTAAGGCTTTACAGAGTTCAGTTTTACCCACACCAGTAGGGCCTAAGAATAGGAAAGAACCATTAGGGCGGCTTGGGTCTGATAAACCAGCACGGGAACGACGTACCGCATCACTGACCGCTTTTAGTGCTTCGGTTTGACCGATAACACGAGTTGCGAGTGCTTGTTCCATGTTTAGTAGCTTGTCACGCTCGCCATCGAGCATTTTAGAAACGGGAATACCGGTCCATTTAGATACGACTTCAGCAATTTCTTCCTCTGTGACATTGTTGCGCAATAAGGTCATTTCCTGCATTTCGGCTTGCGAAGCTAAATCAAGCTGGCGTTCTAGTTCGGGTATTTTACCGTATTGCAGCTCAGACATTAGTGTTAAGTCATTACTGCGTCGTGCAGTTTCTAATTCGGCACGAACTTGCTCTAATTTTTCTTTAATGCTCGCTGAGCCCTGGATCGCTGCTTTTTCTGCTTTCCATATTTCTTCTAAATCGGCAAACTCTTTGCCTAATTCCTGAATTTGAGTTTCCAAGATAGCTAAGCGTTTCTTGGAAGCTTCATCGGAATCTTTTTTCATCGCTTCACGTTCAATTTTTAATTGAATTAAACGACGCTCTAGTTTGTCCATGACTTCAGGTTTGGAATCTAACTCCATGCGAATACGACTGGCAGCCTCATCAATCAAATCAATCGCTTTATCGGGTAATTGACGATCTGCAATATAACGATACGACAGTTGTGCAGCAGCAATAATCGCTGGGTCTGTAATATCGACACCATGATGCACTTCATAACGTTCTTTTAAGCCACGTAAAATCGCGATAGTGTCTTCAACGGAAGGTTCATCGACTAATACTTTTTGAAAGCGACGCTCTAATGCGGCATCTTTTTCGATATATTGGCGATATTCATCCAGTGTCGTTGCGCCCACACAATGTAACTCGCCTCGTGCTAGAGCAGGTTTTAGCATATTGCCCGCATCCATCGCGCCTTCCGCTTTACCTGCACCGACCATGGTATGCAGCTCATCAATAAATAGAATGACTTGACCCTCTTGTTTAGATAGGTCACTGAGTACCGCTTTTAGGCGTTCTTCAAATTCCCCGCGAAACTTTGCCCCAGCAATTAAGCCAGCCATATCCAGTGCTAATAAGCGCTTCCCCTTCATACCATCGGGTACTTCGCCATTAATAATACGTTGTGCCAAACCTTCGGCAATCGCGGTTTTACCCACGCCAGGTTCACCAATTAAAACAGGGTTGTTTTTTGTGCGACGCTGTAAAACTTGAATGGTGCGGCGAATCTCATCATCACGTCCAATCACAGGGTCAAGCTTTCCTTGTTCTGCGCGTTCAGTCAGGTCAATGGTGTATTTTTTCAGCGCATTGCGTTGATCTTCGGCATTTTCATCGTGCACGTTTTCGCCTCCTCGGACGTCATTAATGGCTTTCTCAATCGCTTGTTGGTTTGCGCCGGCTTGTTGTAATGCCGTGCTTAGTTGGCCTTTGTTTTCACATGAGGCCAATAAAAAAATTTCACTAGAGACAAAGCTATCATTGCGCTTTTGCGCTAGCTTTTCAGTCAGGTTAAGTAGTTTTGCTAAATCATTAGAGATTTGCACGTCACCACCCACACCGGAAACCGAAGGCATGTTAGCGAGTGATTTTTTCAGTGCGCCTGATAGTTGCTGAGTATTTGCACCTGCTTGCGTCAGTAAAGGCTTAATGCTGCCGCCCTGTTGTTCAAGCATAGCTAAAAGAACATGGGTACCTTCGATAAACTGATGGTCTTTTGCTAGTGCTAAACTCTGAGCATCGTTAAGTGCGCTTTTGAATTTGCTGGTTAGTTTTTCTGGGTTCATGATTTACCTCTTAAAAATTGATACTACTAACTTGGGGGGTATGGGGATGATTTTCAAGGGGCAGCGCTCACTTGTTTTATTGAAAACCAGGGGTGGGCTAAATGAATCAATATAAACCTTATTTCTCATGATTTGCAATGACTTATAACCAGTTAAGCCAGTCTGGAATTATAATCAGCGAGGTCGAGTTGTTGGTTGTTTCGCCATTTTAAAAATAGACTATACATTTAAGGAAAAATATTAATGTAGGTTACGCATTGCGTACCTTTCGGTGTAACAAGGTATGCGGTACATACCCTACATAAAGTGTGCCAGCTTAAAGTAATAGTCAAAATACAGGAGTAGAACATGTCAAAAACAGCATTAGTAACAGGTAGTAACCGTGGTATTGGTCTTGAATTATGTACGCAATTAAAACAGCGTGGTTTTGATGTTATTGCCACTTGTCGCCAGAGTTCTTCTGCACTGGATGCTTTGAGTGTGAAAGTTATTGAGAATGTTGAGGTGAGCGATCTTAAAAGCCTTGCTAGTTTAGCCACTAAATTATCAGGTCGTCGTATTGATTGGTTGATTAATAACGCGGGTATTGCTGATGGCATTGCCATGGATGCGCTTGATGAACGTGCCATTGCTAGCTGTAAACGTATGTTTGAGATCAATAGTCTTGGTCCATTATTGGTGACGCAGGCTTTACTTGGCAATTTAGGTGAGAGCAGTAAAGTCGGTATTATTACCAGTCGTATGGGCTCAGTCGCTGATAATGATTCAGGTGGTAGTTATGGTTATCGTATGTCGAAAGCCGCTGTTAATGCAGCAGGAAAATCATTGGCGATTGACTTAAAGCCACGCGGTATTGCCGTGGGGATTTTGCATCCAGGCTGGGTGCGCACTGATATGACTGGTCACAGTGGTTTGATTGATACCGATGAATCAGCAGCAGGTTTATTAGCTAGAATGGAAGAATTAAATATCGATAATACAGGGTCATTTTGGCATACCAATGGTGAGCTATTACCTTGGTAGGTAATATAAGAGATGGTATGGCTAGTTTTACGGAAATAACTTGGGTGAAAGGCTAATAAAAGCCAGATAATAAAACGGGCTCAATTGTTTGTAACAATGAGCCCGCCATAAAGCAAGCCTTAGTAGACTACTTCAGTAATACAGCTTTAAATTGCGTTGTGTATTTGTTGTACCTCTTTAAAAAGCTCAACGACTTCTGTCATTAATTCTATTGCTTTTGGGCTATCGCCTTTTTTAAAAGAAAGACGGGCTTTAGCCATTCTCTGACTTGCTTTAGAGCGTGTTCTTTCAACAGGCGTACTCTCAATCTTTTTAGACTCTTTTTTAGTCGCTTTAAATAATGCTAGAACATTGCTTTTTGACTCATTTGCTTTTAATGCTTCTAATGTTTGCTCTGAAAATTTGATTGCTTCTTCAATAGATTCTGCAACCTCTTCCATTGAAGCTGGTTCTGGTACTTCAGCCATGACAGCTGGAGTAACAGCAAACATTGAGATGCTAACAAATAAAGCCAGTATTACTTTTTTCAATAAAGCCATTCGGAATTTTACCTTGTTTTTATAGTAGATATGCATAACAGAATGTATATGCATGAGCTAAATTGTAGCATAAGCAAGTACAGCAACTACTGGAAATCGTAGGTATGAGTTGATTCGGAGGTTTAAGTTGGACAAGAAAAACTGGGGTAGCTTAACTGTAATAAAAACGAAGCTGCCCTCGTTATTGCGCAGCTTGTTTTTCCAATTGATATTGAAGGGGGGTTTAGTTGGCGGCGATTGTAGTTACTCCCTAGTCAATTATGAATGCATAAATTGACTAGGATATTTTTCGCTAATTGCTAAAGAGAAACAAGGGCAGACGATACGATGTCGAAATAGCTATTTAGCAGGTTTGTCAGAGACTGGTAATAAAAAGTCTCCATGGTTTCCATGGGCTGCTCAATTAACAAACTGATAATTTCATCTGCTTTACTGCTGAGATCATTAAGAATAAGTGCAGATACATTTAAGGAATTATCGATATAAGTGCTTAACGACTGGTTAAGTGCGGTAAACGCTTCTACTGTGATTTGTTCTGGATTATCAAGGAAGACTTGAAATGATTGGCGTGACTGTAGCCCATAGTCAACAAGATTCACGACCAGTTGGTCATAATCCGCTTTAACGGCGGGGAGTATGTTGTCATTAAAAGTAGCGTATAGCTGGTTGCTTTTTTCCGTGGCTTCGGCTTGCCAGCGAGTCGCTGTTTCTACTGGGTGCTCATACAGCTCTAAGCCAGATTCAGAAACTTTGGCATGAAGCTCTAGCGCAGACTCCTTTGCTTGTACGAGTAGCTCATTCGCTTGCTCGCTAATCTGGTCAAAAAGTTGTTTGGTTGGGGTAATGATTTTTGCTTGGTAATCTAAATCTTCGATGCTCATGTTAGCTCTCCTTATTTGTAAATATTAGGGGCTACCGGCACTAATAGTCGATTGTTACACGGTGCTGATAGCTATTACTTAAAGAGTTTATAGGTAAGATTTGTAAAGGGAAATGTGGCATTTTGCCGCGCGACATTTTGTCGCTGAAGTTGGCATGAAATATGGATGTTTATCTTGGTTTTGGCCTTTGAAATGCACACAAAATAAGCTCTGTAACCTTGTTTTGTATGTGTTAATGGGGGATTTGCCGTGTGTGACTATGGCAAATCACTTGATATTATTAATCGCTGTTATTTTTGTGCGTCAGGATAAAATAATTGCTCGCCTTTCTTTTTATAAGTACCGATCAATGCTTGGCCTTCGCTGCCGGTGACAAAATCAATATACTTTTTTGCTAGATCATAACGAGTGTGTGCATACTTTGCTGGGTTGACCGCCATAATGTGGTAAGGATTAAAAAAAGCAGTATCGCCTTCATTGACTATAACTAAATCTATTTTATCTTTGAATGCGATATAGGTGCCACGATCCGTCAATGCATACGCTTGTTTTTCATTGGCTATGGTGAGTACTGCGCCCATACCTTGACCTACGGCTGAATACCAAGAACCACTAGGTCCTATGCCGGTTTGTTGCCATAATAATTTTTCTTTTTTATGCGTGCCAGAGTCATCGCCGCGAGAAATAAAGGCGGATTGCGTTTCGGCAATGCGTTTAAGTGCTTCTTTTGTAGGTTGGCTAGCGTTGATTTGTGCAGGGTTCGCTTTAGGGCCAATTAAAACAAAGTCATTGTGCATCACGGCTTTTCTATCAATACCGTAGCCATTTTTTACAAACTTAAGTTCCGCAGCAGGTGCATGTACGAAAACTACATCAACATCACCGTTTTCACCTAAGCGCAGAGCTTTTCCAGTGCCAACAGCAATCACGTCTAAGCGTACGTTATAGGCTTTTTCAAATAAGGGGTTGAGCACTCTTAATAGTCCTGAATTTTCCGTACTAGTCGTAGTTGACATGCGTAAAATATCGGTGCTGTAAACGTTTATGCTGAGTAAATAGAGTAAAGCAAAGCTCAGTATTTTTTTCATGTTAATTCGTTCCTAATCATTAAATATGGATTGAAGTTTGGAAGTAAAAGTAATCTGTATCATTTTTATTGGTTGGTGCATTTGGGGCATTTTTAGCAAAATTACCTTTGAATAAATGTGCCCAGCCAGTTTCAAATTGTAGGGTTTTAGGAATGGCTTGCCAGCGTAAGCGAATTTCCATTTGTTGACCTATATAAGAACCACTGCTTCCAGTAACATCTCTTATTTTTGCGCCTGTCCAGCTATCTTTACTTTGAGCTAGCCAATAAGCGCGGTGAGCGATAAAACCAGTAACCGTTTTGTGTGGTTTGAATTTTAAACGAACGCCTGGAGAATTGATATTGGCACGCGCAAAAGCGCCCCAAATACCCGTTGGGCCAAATTCAAAGCGACGTGCGCCATAGAGGGTTTCAAAACGATTATTTTGATTGTCATTTGGATCTTCGTCGCCACTGGCGTAATCATATTGCAGCATTAATTGTGGTTGCCAATGCGCATCAAAGCTATAACCTAGAGTAATATGACCAAAATAAGCAAAATGATTTAAGCGTTGTAGATCGACTGTGAGAGCCGTTGCATGTGAGGTTCCCGTCTGCAGTACAGCTTCCATTTCAAAATTAAACTGATTCGGTTTAGCTGATTTTATCCAGCGAAAACCGGGTGTAAATAACTTGCGGTTTTTAGTGCGCGTTTGCTCGGTATCATCCTCACTTAAATAATATCCATACAGCTCAGCAGTGCTACTTAAAGGTAGGTTTTTCATGCTAAAGAATGTACCGGCAAAAATACGTTCAAAATCTTCTTGATCATATTCTGTTCTACCCGCTTGTAAGGTGGCTTTATCATTGGGTAGGCGCGACACGGGCAAGACTATAAAATTGCGCCATTGCCAGTCGTCTTGACTGAGGGTGGTATCAAAGCCAGTGAAATTATTAATCGTATTGCGAAATCGATTGCGAGCGATTAAGCGACGACTACCGACATCCATCGTTTGTCGGCCTGCTTTGATATTAAAGTTTAAACCGCTACTTAAGAAATCATTACTTTGCCACGCTAAGTAAGCCTGTAATAAATCAGTTTGATTTATCAGGCTGGTATTTATTGGTGTGTTAATGCCTTCTAAGGTAATACGTGAATCGATAAACTCGGTTCCGAGTTCAAAGTTATCGTAGTTAATACCCAGAAATATATTAGTACGAAAGACAAGCGCTTGGTCGCCGCCAGAACTATTCTTTTTGAAGGCACTATCATAGCCTTCGTAGCGAGTTCGGTGGTCAATTTTTAAGGTTAACCAATCAGGAAGGTTGAGTTGTTTTTGTACGCTCCAGTTTTCGATTGCTTGGCCTAGTCCGCTATAAAGACCTAGAGTTAAAGCACAGCAGTGTGCTAGTTTTTTGTATTTCATAATAATATGTTTTAAATTGCATAAATAAAATTAATTACCTTATTTATAGCTATTTCAGCATATAATTTAAATTAAAAAAATAGGTTTAAATTTGCATAATAAGAGGTTTGTGGGTGAGTATACAATTAACTTTACGCTGGGTTTGTGTCGCGGATAAGCAATACGATATGCCATTGGATTTATTTGCTTTGTTGCAAGCGATAGTCGATAACGGATCTTTACGCGCTGCAGCCGAGGAATGCGAGCTGTCTTATCGTCATGCTTGGGGTATGTTGCAGCTCTGGCAGCAACATTTTGCACACCCTTTGGCTGAGCTTAAGCGGGGGCGTGGCAATGGTGCTGTATTAACTGCATTCGGTGAAAAATTATTATGGGAATATCAGCGTATCGCGGCTAGGCTTGAGCCAGAATTGGCGAGTTTAGCCTCGGAGTTATCTGTTGAATTGTCTGTTTTAATGCAAACGGAGCCGCAGCATAGTTTACGCATTGCTGCGAGCCATGGCTTAGTGATTGCCAATTTACGTGATTTGGCGCAAAAGACCTTGGGTTTAAATTTAGATGTGCAGTTTCATGGCAGTTTAGATAGCTTGCAGCACTATAGGGCGGGGCGCTATGACATGGCTGGATTTCATTTGCCCGAAGGCAAGTTAGGCAAGGCTTTGCTACCAAGAGTAAAACGATTGATTAATTCAGAAACCGATAGTCTGGTTTATGCCTTACGGCGGCAGCAGGGTTTAATGATGCCAGCCACTAACCCGAAAAATATTAAAAATCTGAGTGATTTAACACGTCCTAGCATTAAATTTATTAACCGGCAGCGTAATTCTGGTAGTCGTATTTCTTTAGATGAAATGTTACGCCAAGTGGGTATTGATAGTGCATTGATTAATGGCTATGCTAATGAAGAATTTACCCATAGCGCCGTAGCAGCATTAGTGGCGAGTGGTGCGGCAGATTGTGGTTTTGGTTTACAGGCTGCGGCTACACAATTTAATTTAGCGTTTATTCCATTGAATTGGGAGTCTTATTGGTTTGTTTTGCCCAAAGCCAAGATGGATCAAGCTTTATTTCGCTCATTTATTGAACTATTGGGTAGTGATGCGTTTAAACTGAGTGTTGCTGATTTGCAGGGCTATGATGCCAGCCGCTCAGGTACAGTGGTTGTACCTGATCATAACTTATCTATTTTGTTATTTTGATTGATGACTTACCAATTCAATAATTTACAGTTTTACTACGCCGATAAGCTCGCTTTATCATTGGATCAAGTAACGATTGAGCAAGGCAAAACAACTGCTTTAATTGGCGCGAATGGTTCAGGGAAAAGTACCTTGTTGAATTTGTGTGCTTTTTTAGCAAGCCCGAAGCAAGGGCAGTTATTATTTATGGGACAGTTGGTTAATTCGTCTGATTTAACGCCTTATAGGCGGCGTGTTGGCTTTTTGGCGCAAAAGCCATTTATGTTGCGTGGTACGGTCTTTGATAATATCGATCTGGCCTTAAGAATACACGGTAAAAAGCAACGAACTGAGAAAATACAGCGTGTATTGAAGCAATTAGATATATCGCATTGTGCCGAGCAACAGGCAAAGCAATTATCTGGTGGTGAGTTACAAAAAGTCGCACTAGCGCGAATGTTAGTGTTAGAGCCTGAAGTTTTATTATTAGATGAGCCTTTTAGTTATTTGGATCAAAGCAGTGCACAGTCTTTAGAATTATTTTTGCGACTGTACACTCAGGAAACAGGGAAGACTTTAGTATTTAGCACGCATGATCGTTTGCAGGGCTTTGCTTTAGCTGATGAAGTGCTTGCATTGGCTCAAGGCAAGCGAGTGCATAGTCCTTTGATTAATTTGTTTTCTGGAGCCGTGCATGAACATGTTTTTCAGAGTGGCGCACTGCGTATTATCTTGCCTGAAGGGGTAGTTTCTGGGCATCATGCTTCTATTAATCCGCAAGATATTGTTTTGTCTGCCGATGCCTTAGTTTCTAGTATGCGTAATTGCATGCAGGGGCGTATTGTTATGGTTGCAGAAGAAGGTGGTAGTATCTTGGTTAATGTCGATACCGGAGTGATTTTTCAGGTATTAATTACTTATCAAGCTTTGCATGAATTAAATATCCGGCTAGGTGATAAGATATGGGTCAATTTCAAATCTAATTCAGTGGTGGTATTTTGAGTAAGGCTAAAACTAAGGATAAAACCAAAGGCAAAGCAAAATCAAAAAACGTTCTCTTACCTGGCCCCATGCGGATGGTTTGGGGGGCTTTAGCCGCTTATTGGTTAAGAGATATGATTCACCCTGCGTTTACTTTAATTGCTGTGATGATCTTATTAATGATCCCTGTTTTAATTGCGAATATGTTTTTTCCTGAGCGTAAACCTATAGCGGTAGATAACTCTGAAGCGCCTACAGATGATAATAAGGAAGAAGCCGCCGCTGAGAGTACTTAGATGCGACCAAAGTAGGGCGGACTTCAGTCCGCGTTACGATTCCCCCCCCAGATAAACTGCAGAAAAAAAGACTATGAGCCGATACTCAAAACACACACAAGCCTCACCTGAAACACAAGAAGAGTCATTGAAAATGGCGAAAGCTACTCAGCGCCCAGGACAAACCAAAGAGCAGACAAAATTAATTGCTCAGGGCATTCAGAAGGGCATCGAACTTTATAAAAAACAACAAAAAGATAGGTCGCGTGAGCTGAATAAAAAGCTGAAAAAAGTCTCAGGCCGTTTAAGCCAGCTAAATGAAACGGAAACAGATGAAGAGCTTATTGAGCTAGAGTTTATTTATCGTCAACACTGGTTTCCATGGCTTTTATTGTTCGTTAGTTGGGCTGGGTTTACGGTTTTTGTTTTGTTTGAAAACTAAAGCTCGCCTTCAAGTGCGATTTTTTTATTGGCGTGCTGAAGCAACACCCTATCTGAAATTAGAGGGTGGATCATTAAGGGAAATAGGATATAAAAATACATGAAATTACTTTTTAAAATTATTATTGCATTACTTTTGCTTGGTTTTGCTGCTTATCTAGCCAGTGATTTTTTATTGGAATTCTGGTGGTTTAGTTCTTTAGATTTAGGCGCATTCTTTTTATTGCGTGAGAGCTATACCGGCTTAGTGTATGTGGGTTCAAGCGTGGTATTTGCCAGTGTTGTATATTTTAATTTGGCTTATATTCCACGAGCTTTAGCATTGGACCCTGAGAGTGTAAGAAAAGGTTTAGTCGGTCAATTGCAAAGTAATAAAAAACTCTTGTTTTTGTTAGCCTTATTAATCACCATTCCGTTGCTAATCCCTGTTTTTAATCATTGGGAAAGCTTCTTATTATATTATTTTGGCGCGGAGTCTGAATTAATTGACCCTGTTTATGGCAAAAATATTAGTTACTACTTATTTTCCTATCCTGTTTATGAATTGATTCAAGATGAGTTATTAGCCGTTTTAAGTTTACTGTTAGTGCTGGTTAGCGGCCTATATTATGTTTTTTATAAAACTTATCAAAATAAGCTGGATGGTTTCTCTTCAGCAGCAAAAGTTCACTTGTCGGTTTTAATGACGCTATTAGTGTTAGTTCAAGCATGGTCTATCGCTTTAGAGCGCATTGAATTACTGTATGAAAGTCGTCATTTGCCGGTTTTTTATGGCCCAGGCTTTGTGGAAATGAATTATCAGCTACCACTGATTTGGTTTAGTTTTCTATTATTTCTGATAGCAGTAATTGCTTGGGTTTATAGTTTGTACACGGGTAATAAGAAATATACGGCAATCGTTTTAGGTATTAGTTATTTATTGGTTTTAGGTGTAAAAGAGAGTGAGCTTATACCTGATCTAATGCATGATTATTATGTGCAATCTAACCCTGTTGATGCAGAGTCTACATATATTGCACAGCATATTAAAGCGACTCAAGATGCTTTTAATTTGGCTGATATAACAGAAATAGATTACCCATTGGAGTCGTCCTTATCGCCTTTAAGTCGCGTGGAAATTAGTCGTGAATTAGATAATATTCCACTTTGGGATAATGATTTGTTATTGCCGGTTTATGAGCAATTACAGAGTATTCGCCCGTTTTTTAGCTTTCAGCAAGTGGCTGTGGATCGTTATCAATTAGGCGGCAAAAATCGGCAGGTTAATATTGCTGCGCGTGAGCTTGATTATCAAAGTCTTGCGCCTGCAGCGCAGAACTGGCGCAATAAGCATTTATTCTACACGCATGGTTATGGTCTCGTTATGGCACCGTCTAATCAGCAAGCTAATCAAGGCATGCAGTGGCTGTTGAGTAACTTTGGCCAAATGGTGACGTTTGATAAATTAAAGCTAGAACAGCCAGAAATTTATTATGGCATAGCGGATTATCCGTATGCGCTAGTGCCTAATTCTGAGTCTTTAAGCGACTCAGGTAAAAGTGCAGGGGATATGAGAACTGATTATCAAGGGGCAGGAGGTTTGGCGTTAACCTCCTTATTCACAAAGGCGGTAGCCTCTGCTTATTTCAAAGATGAACGGATCTTTTTCTCGGTGAGCATTAATAATAATACGCGCCTTTTAGCGAGACGTAATATTCTAAAGCGTATTCAAGTTGTAGCTCCTTTTTTAAGCTTGGATAGTGAGCCCTATCCAGTGTTAATGAATCATAAAATATATTGGGTGGTTGATGCTTATACTACTTCAGACTTATACCCTTTAGTTGAGCCGGTTACTTTGGATAAGTCGAATGCGCGGTCATTTAACTATGCGCGGAACTCAGTAAAAATCGTAGTTGATGCCTATAATGGAGCAGTCGATTTTTATGTGGTTGATGATCAAGACCCGTTAATTAAAACTTACCAGCGCCTTTACCCTACTTTATTTAAAAAGTTGGCTGATGCGCCGCAGGAAATAATTAAGCATTTTAGTTATCCTAAAGCTTGGTTTACTTTGCAAATGCGTTTATATGCTCGCTTTCATCAAGCTGATCCTGAAGTTTTTTATCAGCAAAGCGAAGCTTTAGAGTTCGCTAGCATGAATGAAGAGCAGGTTGAGCCTTATTATTTAACCATTGATATCGATGAAGAAGCACAGGCTCAGCAAGATGAGCGACAAAAATTTATTTTAGTTAGTCCCTTATCGCCTTTGGGGCGTGAGAATTTAGCGTCCGTAGCTATTGCAGGCTGTTTAAAAGCGGTGCACTGTAATGAACATTATCAAGATGATATTTATCTCTATAAATTTCCTCAAGATATGCAAGTTGAAGGGCCAGCGCAAATTAGTGCTTTAATGAATCAAAATCCAGACATCTCAGCGCAATTAACCTTGTGGGATCAAAGAGGCTCTAAAGTTATTCGCGGCCGCATGATTATTATTCCGGTAGAGCATTCCTTGTTATATATCCAACCGCTGTATTTGGCGGCAACGTCTGAACAAGGTTTTCCTAGTTTAGCAAAAGTGCTGGTCGCTATGAATCGGCATACTGCTGTAGCAGACTCTTTACCTTTAGCCTTTTCGGCTTTACAGAAAAAACTATAGTCAAGAGGCATTAAACGTTTAGAGAATGCAATATAAAAATCTTTTAGTACCTTAAGACCCATGATGGCTTTCATTCCTTCATCATGGGTTATCTAGTTTTGTCAGTTTAGACTCATTCTATATTAGAATACAAGGCTGCTTTCAGGCTCGTTTCGTATTGGAGAAGGCTGGCTCTATACTTTTCTACCCAAATAATATATCCTAATAAGGTAATTATAATCTTACTAATCTAGCGTTTATTTTTGTGAAAATATTCAGTTTTCAGGTGAATTTCCATAAAAATAAATATTTAGATCTGTATGCAAATTTGGTGTTTTTATTAAAAGTTTAACTATAGAACTACGTCATCCTTTACCGGAGGACGGTGCGCAGGCATTTAAATTAATCTCTCAATGTCCTCCTTTGGATGTAAATTCCATGTATTGCAATTTATTGCAATGCAGTCACTTTTCCAGCACTTCAGTCATTGCCGTTTCTGATAATGATGTCGTTGGGTTTATCTCAGCCTATCTTGTTCCTGAACGACCCAATACTTTATTTGTTTGGCAGGTAGCTGTCGGTTCGCAAGCACGCGGTCAAGGACTGGCAACACGTATGTTACAACACATACTTGAACGTCCTCTTTGTAATAATATTAGCTATCTGGAAACAACGATTACTGAATCAAATAAAGCTTCTTGGGCTTTATTTAAGGGTCTGTCCAGTAAGCTAAACGCTGAACTCAATAGCTCAGTGATGTTTGATCGTATTCAACATCTTGATGATGCCCATGACACTGAAATGTTAGTGAAAATTGGCCCGTTTACCGCAAAAAAGGAAATGAACAATGAAAATATTTGAAGAAATCGAATCTGAAGTACAGTCTTATGCACGCTCATTTCCACGTGTTTTTAACAAAGCAGTCGGTGAGTATCTTTATGATGAAGAGGGTGTTGAATATTTAGATTTCCTAGCGGGTGCTGGCACCTTGAATTATGGTCATAACAACCCTGTTTTTAAGGAAAAATTACTCGACTATATTCATAGCGATGGCATTACCCATGGCTTAGATTTACATACTAAAGCGAAACAAGAGTTTCTTGAAACGTTTAACGAGAAAATTTTAAAGCCGCGTAAATTGGAATATATGCTGCAATTTACCGGCCCTACCGGAACCAATGCAGTGGAAGCCGCCCTAAAATTAGCTCGCAATGTCACCGGGCGTGAAAATATTATTGCGTTTACCAATGGTTTTCACGGTGTAAGTCTAGGTGCATTGGCGGCAACAGGAAACTCGCATCATCGCGGTGCGGCGGGCGTTAGTCTTAATGGCGTCAGTCGTATGCCTTACGATGGCTATTTAGGCGAAGATATCGACACCATCGCTTATCTGGACAAAGTACTTTCTGATTCCAGTAGTGGTATTGATTTGCCAGCTGCCGTTATTGTGGAAACAGTTCAAGGTGAAGGCGGGATTAATGCTGCTAGTTTTGAATGGTTAAAAGATTTACAAGCAACCTGTAAAAAGCATGATGTTTTATTGATTGTGGATGATATTCAAGCGGGCTGTGGTCGAACAGGAAACTATTTTAGCTTTGAAGAAGCTGGTCTCTACCCTGATATCGTGACCCTTTCAAAATCATTAGGCGGCTATGGTTTACCTTTTGCCATGGTACTTATTCGTCCAGAAATAGATCAATGGAAACCGGGTGAGCACAATGGTACTTTTAGAGGTAACAGCTTTGCTTTTGTAACAGCAAAAGCAGCACTCGACACATACTGGTCAGATGATACTTTTTCAAAAGAGATAAAGCGTAAAGGTGAGTATGTGTCCAAACGCCTAGAAGCCATTGTTGAGCAATATGGGGAAGGTAATTTCAGTACGCGTGGACGAGGTATGTTTCAAGGTATTAACTGTGTGAACAGTGATATAGCGGGAAAAATCACTCATAAAGCCTTTTTGAAAAATATGATTATTGAAACCAGTGGCGCTGATGATCAAGTGGTTAAGTTTCTATGTCCGCTTGTTATTAGTGACGAGAATTTGAAAAAAGGCCTCGATATTGTTGAGCAAGCGATAAAAGAAGTGTGCGCCAAGGAAGACTCCATTCCAGAAGAAAAAGATTACTTCAATTCAGACAGCTAATAAGTAGCTACCAAGAAAAATGAACCAGTCTTTAGAATACAGAAGGTAAGGAATAGATAATGATTGTTAGACAACTCCAAGAAGTAGAAAAAACAGAGCGCCGCGTGGTATCACCTGATGGAAATTGGGAAAGCACCCGCATGTTATTAAAAGATGACAAGATGGGGTTCTCTTTTCATATTACAACGATTTATGCTGGGGCAGATTTTCAAATGCACTATCAGAATCATTTGGAATCGGTGTATTGCATTTCTGGAGAAGGTGAGGTCGAAACGCGAGTAGACAATAAAAAACACCCTATTACAGCAGGGACACTTTATATCTTGGATCAGCATGATAAGCATACCTTGCGTGCTGTTACAGAAATGAAAATGGCCTGTGTGTTTAACCCGCCACTGAGTGGTAAAGAAGTACATAATGCCGAAGGTGCTTACGAGTTAAGCTGAAAACAAATAAGCGTTTACTGGTTCCCACACTCTGGAGACTGTGAAAGTATTATGTGTAGGTTGGGGTGAAGTATGAACCCCAACAACAGATACTTTTATAGTCTCTCTGGCGTGGGAACACCAGCTGTGACACTCCAGCGTTGCTTGATGAATTCCCGCGTTAGACATGGGAACTATAAGGGGTATGCGGGGGTTATTTATTGCTAGCTCCCTAAGCGTTGTTATAACCTAGATAACTAGGCATAGGCTTTTCTTCAAGGAATACTTTAGTGATTATCAGTTTTTTATGTTTTATGGCTTTGTTTGTGGCCATTGGTGTTAGCTCTTTACTTAAAAGTAAAAATACCAAAGAAGATTATTATCTTGCCAGCGGTTCTATTTCGCCAGGGTTAGTTGGCTTGTCAGCGGTAGCAACCAATAATAGCGGTTATATGTTTATCGGTGTTATTGGCTACACTTATGCGACGGGGCTTGCTTCAATATGGTTAATGTTAGGTTGGATTGCTGGCGATTTTCTAGCATCAACCTTGGTGCATTCACGTTTACGTGATGCAACAGAAAGGACAGGGCAAGTCAGTTATGCAGGGATATTAAGCCATTGGCACGGTGAGAGGTACAAGCTATTACAGCGCGCGATAGCACTTATTTCACTGCTGTTTTTATTAGCCTATGCCAGTGCTCAGTTGGTTGCAGGTAGTAAAGCGCTACATGTTTTATTCGATTGGCCTTTGTGGGCTGGTGCGGTATTAGGTAGCGTGATGGTGGTGCTTTACTGTTTTGCTGGCGGTATTCGTGCATCGATTTGGACCGATGCCGCACAGTCCGTGGTAATGATTTTTTCCATGGGCTTATTATTAGTCGTGGCTATCGGCGAGCTGGGTGGTATTTCTAGTGCGATAGATCAAATGAGTGCAATTGATGGCTTCCTTGATTGGTTTCCGAAAGATTTAGCTTTGCCAGGTGTAGCAGGCGGTCTTTTATTTGCAGTGAGCTGGATGTTTGCAGGTTTATCTGTAATAGGGCAACCTCATGTGATGGTGCGCTTTATGGCATTAAACGATGCTGACAAAATGCGCCAAGCTAGATTCTGGTATTACAGTTGGTATTTACTTTTTTATAGCATGGCAACAGGCATAGGATTGCTCTCTCGTCTCTACTTAGGCGATGTTGGCACATTCGATGCCGAATTAGCACTTCCCTCGATGGCACTGCAACTGTTATCACCTACCTTGGTTGGTTTAATTCTCGCCGGTATTTTTGCAGCCACTATGTCTACAGCAGATTCGTTGATATTAAGTTGCTCAGCATCACTTACCCATGATTTATTGCCTCATAAAATTGAAAGTACTCATTTGCTCAAAGGGGCAACTGTTTTGATCACATTAGCTGCTTTAGTCTGGGCACTACTCAATAGTCAAAGTGTTTTTAGTTTAGTCATTATGGCCTGGTCTGGTTTAGCTAGTGCTTTTGCTCCTTTGTTAATTGTCTTATGCCTGGGCAAAAAACCAAGCCAGAATAGAAGTTTATACGCAATGTTTACTGGCTTATTCCTCGCACTTTTATGGCGATATATGGGCTGGCATGCTGCTATATATGAGGGAATGCCCGGTATTATTGCCGGTCTGTTAGTGCTTTATATGCCAGTGCCTTTTAAGAAAGAGGGTATTGTAAGTAATTAAAAATGCAGCTTATAAATATTTTATAAGGACATTCTCCAGGTTATTAATCTAAAGCATGCTTAGACTAGCTATGCACGAACAAGTCGTTGTTATTTTTCTCATTAAAGACTAAGTATTATGGATTTAAGTAGCATAATTAAACTCATTGCCTTAAATTTTTTTATTGCCATTATTTATTTCATCTTCGGCGCGACGGGTCTTCAGTTAGGCGTATTGTCAGGTTATTCGACAGCTATCTTTCCTGCTGCGGGGGTTGCCTTTGTTGCTATATTTACGGGCGGTTCAAGGTTACTACCGGCTGTATGGCTAGGTTCAGTAAGCATTAATGCATGGATGTCGTCTAAATTTGGCGATGTTGGCGTGCAAGAGATAGTCGTTGCTACAAGCGTCGGAATAGCTTCCAGCTTACAAGCTTGGTTAGCGGTTTTTCTGGTGAAGAATTTTTGCAAGCCTGATTCAGAAAAATTGATTAATGTCAGGAGTAGTTTATGGTTTTTATTACTAACCGGACCTATTGCTTGTTTGACTGCGGCCTCTTGGGCGGGTGCAGCTTTATTAACCGCTGACATCATACCCTCTACCGAATTTGTCTCTCATTGGCTGCACTGGTGGTTAGGAGACATGCTAGGCGTTATATTGTTCACACCATTACTGTTAATGTCATTACATTATCGTAAGCCATGGTGGTCGCAAAGAATAAAAAATATAGTGCCTCCGGTACTCACCGCTCTAATTATTACTTTAGTCACCTTTTTCTATGTAGCTGACAATGAAAAGATACATATTACCAATCAATTAAAGAAAGCAGCTAGGCCCATTACAGAAAGCATAAAATCCAACCTTAATGCTTATCAAGAGCTAGTAGGCTCTATTGGCAACTTGATTAAAGTAAACCCCAAGCTGGAATATTCACAGTTTGATCACTTTACAGAATCTATCCTGGCTAACCACCCTGAGCTATCTGCACTTAGCTGGAACCCCCGCATTTCATCTTCTGATAGATCTCAATTTGAAGCTTATATTTCACAACAGATGGGTGTACCTAATATTCGCATTACTCAACGTGACCAACTGAATCAACTTGTGCCGGCAAAAGAAGAGCGCAGCAGCTATGTACCTGTAGCGTATATCAGTCCACTTAATTTAAATCGCAAGGCAATAGGTTATGATATTTCATCAAACCCAGTGCGCTTAAATGCTCTTAATTCAGTGAATACAACGGGGAAGGTGGCAATAACTGCACCTATTCAACTTGTTCAAGAAACTGAGACGAGAACGAGTATATTGTTAGTGACTCCTATTATGCTAAATAGCTCTTCTGACTCAGCAGATGGATATGCTGTTGGTGTTTTTCATCTAGATACAATATGGCAGCAGATATTTAACACACGACTGACTGAAGATTTATCGCTAATACTTGAAGATATTGCCCCAAGTGCTAGTAACATCATGCTATTTCACTCTGATAAAACCACTTCATTTCAAGATTTTGAATACTCATGGGTTGAAGATATTTATTTTGGAGGCAGACACTGGCGTTTATCGATCTACGCGTCACCAAATTATCTTGCGTCTCAGCAGTCTTTACTTGCATGGCAAGTGCTTCTTGCAGGATTAGTCTTTACCAGTTTGCTACAGCTATTATTACTAAGCATTACTGGACGGCATTATATGATTGTTCAAAAAGTTGAGCAGTTGCTCACTGAGCAAACAACAATTTTGGATAATAAACTGGTTGCTATAGCGACTGTGCGCGACAGACATATTCTTTGGGTTAATACAGCGATGGAATTGATGCTTGGCTATGATAGAAATGAACTGAATGGCTGCCCAACACGACAATGTTACGCATACGATGGGGATTTTCAATCTATTGGGAAAGCCTATGCTGATATTCAAAATTCTGGCGTTATACGCAACGAATTGGAATTTTTACGAAAGGATGGTCAGCATATTTGGGTTGATATGAGAGGCGCTGTACTACATAAGGAAACGAGTGAATCTTTATGGGTGTTTGTTGATGTCACCGAGCGCAAGGAAGCAGAGCTTTCATCAATGTTTTCTGAGACAAAATTTAAAGCACTCTTTGATTCAACCAATGATGCAGTCATGTTAATGGGAGAAACGAATTTTATTGAAGGCAACGCTGCTGCATTGAAGCTTTTTGGTTGCGCCACAGTAGAAGAGTTTCGTAGTATGTCGCCTGCTGATTTGTCACCATTAGAACAGCCATGTGGAACGAACTCAAGCATACTCTCTGAACAATGGATCAAATTAGCCATTCAAAAGGGTAAGCAGCGTTTTGAATGGGTGCATAAGCGTGCCGATACCAGTGAAGTATTCCAGGCAGATGTGTTACTTAGCGCTGTTGAATTAAAGGGTAAACTATTGCTGCAAGCTACCGTTCGTGACATCAGTGAGCAAAAGCGTATTGAGGCTAATTTACGTATTGCTGCCACGGCCTTTGAATCACAAGAAGGCATAATAGTCACTAATGCTGATAATATCATTATTCGAGTCAATAAAGCATTCACTCGCATTACCGGCTATAGCGCAGAAGAAGCGCTTGGTAACAATCCTAGCATGCTGTCTTTAGGGCAACATGACAAGCTCTTTTATGAGGCAATGTGGCAAAAAATAAACAGCACTGACTACTGGGAAGGTGAGGTTTGGAATAAACGCAAAAACAATGAAGTATACCCGCAGAAACTCAGCATCACAGCCGTAAAAAACACAGAAGGTATAGTCACTAATTATGTGGGTACGCTGACTGATATTACCTTGAGCAAGCAAGCCGAACAAGAAATTCAAGATTTAGCTTACTACGATCCTCTTACTCATTTACCCAATCGTCGGTTGATGCTGGATCGAATTCGACATGCTATGGCAGCGAGTGCTCGTAGTGGTAATGAAGGAGCATTGCTCTTTCTTGATCTTGATAACTTTAAGTCCCTTAATGATACGCTGGGGCATGACATGGGTGATATTCTGTTACAACAAGTTGCTGAGCGCCTAACCACATGCATTCGTGAAGGTGACACCATTTCTCGTTTTGGTGGGGATGAGTTTGTCGTACTATTAGAGGGCTTGAGTATACAGGCCGCTGAAGCTGCTGCACAGGCTGAAGACATTGCCAATAAAATTTTGTCCTCCATCAACCTGCCTTATCAGCTGGCTAGTCATCACTACACAAGTAGCACAAGTGTCGGTATTACACTTTTTAATGACCATCAAACTGAAGTAGAAGAGTTATTAAAGCAAGCTGATATCGCCATGTATCAAGCGAAAGATGACGGGCGTAATGCGCTGCGCTTTTTTGATCCACAGATGCAAGCAAGCATCACAGCGCGCGCAGAACTAGAAAATGAACTCAATCAAGCAATAGAACAGCAACAGTTTCAATTGTATTATCAAATACAGATGGATAGTTCGCTGTGTGCAGTAGGTGCTGAAGTGTTAATCCGCTGGATTCATCCTGAGCGCGGCTTAATCTCTCCTTTAGATTTTATTCCCATTGCTGAACAAAATGGCGCTATTTTATCAATAGGACAATGGGTATTCGATACAGCCTGCGCTCAACTAAAGATTTGGCAACAAGATGCACTCACTCGTGAATTAACATTGTCGGTCAACGTGAGTGCCAAGCAATTTCATCAGGCCGATTTCATTTCGCAAGTTACGATGACGATCCAACAGCATAATATCAATCCGGCACGACTTAAGTTGGAGCTAACAGAAAGCCTATTGCTAAACGATATTGAAGATACCATTGCCAAAATGAAGGCACTAGCAGGTATTGGCATTCAATTCTCATTAGATGATTTTGGTACTGGCTATTCGTCGTTGCAATACCTTAAGCAGTTACCGTTAAACCAACTCAAGATTGATAAATCCTTCGTCGATGACCTTGTTAACGATAGTAATGACCAAGCGATTGTACGCACCATTATTGCAATGGCGCATAGTTTGGGGCTGAGTGTCATTGCCGAAGGTGTAGAGACTACAGAGCAACAGCAACGATTATTGACTGAAGGTTGTACTCATTATCAAGGGTATCTATTTAGCAAGCCTTTACCCATTGCTGAGTTTAATGAATTGCTGAAAGAACAGGGCATTGGTTGAGCATCTCGCTTCCCTAAGGCTGAATTACAGTTTACTGAAGTCGCTCTGAAAACTGCAGAAGATTGGTAGCGGCCTTTCACTAGCCGCTGTTATTTAATTTTTATAACATGCGTATAGCCTTGTGCTGCTCTTGGCTGGAGCAGAGCTTAAGTTTATTCTCCAGCAATGGCCATTTCTTCAATTAAAATAGATCCAGTGCGAATATTGCCGCGATAATCTATATCATTCCCCACGGCTAGAATTTGTTGGAACATGTCTTTGAGGTTGCCGGCAATGGTGATTTCTTGCACAGGATATTGAATTACGCCTTGTTCTACCCAAAAACCTGAAGCACCGCGAGAATAATCGCCGGTTACTGGGTTTACGCCTTGCCCCATTAATTCAGTGACTAATAAACCCGTATCCATTTGCTTGAGCAATTGTGCAAAATCTTTATCGCCTGGTGCAACACATAAGTTATGAATGCCACCCGCATGACCTGTGCTTTGCATGCCTAATTTTCGTGCCGCATAGCTACTTAATAAATAGCTCTTAACAATGCCGTCAGCGACTATATCGTTAGCTTGTGTTGCAATGCCTTCGGCATCATAAAGCGCACTGCCTAGTGCACCTAATAAATGCGGTTGCTCATAAAGGTGTATGAACTCAGGGAACACTTTGGTATCTAGGCTGTCGAGTAAAAAAGACGATTTACGGTATAGACTACCGCCACTGATCGCGCCAAGAAATGAGCCAATTAAACCACTTGCGACTTCCGCAGAATATAAAACAGGACATCTTCGTGTGCTTAAACTTTGCGCACCTAAGCGCTGGATGGTGCGTTCGGCGGCTTTTTTACCGATGAACTCAATATCATCAAGCTGGTCTTTGTTGCGCGCAACGCTGTACCAATAATCGCGTTCCATATCGCCATCACGCTCGCCTAAAACTGAGCAGCTAATTGAGTGTCGGGTTGAGGCGTAGCCGTGTAAAAAGCCTAAACTATTACCAAAGACGCGAATGCCCCCATAAGTATCAACCGAAGCACCTTCTGAATTACTAATGTTTGCATGATAATTACGTGCACTATCTTCACAGCGAGTCGCGAGAGTGATCGCATCTTCGGCATTTAATTGCCACGGATGGTGTAGGTCTAAGCCTTTAAATTCTGTTGCTAGGCGCTCAGGGTCAGGCAGTCCGGCAAAGCTATCGGCACTGGAATAACGGGCAATACTACATGCCGCTGAGACTGTTTCTTTAATCGATTTAGGCGATAAGTCAGTGCTGCTTGCTGAGCCTTTTTGTTGGCCAAAATAAACTGTGACACCTAAGCCTTGAGAACAATGGTGTTCAATGGTTTCTACTTCGCCGAGGCGCACATTAACTGATAAACCGTTATCTACGCTTAAGCCAGCATCTGCTTGGCTAGCGCCTTGGATTTTTGCTTCACGCAATAAGTCAGCAATGATCGCTTCTAAACGCTTAATTTCTTCTTGAGTTTGCATAATTTATAAATATTAAAAAGCGCTATACGTTAGTTCCGCCGACGGTTAATGAATCGATCTTTAAGGTGGGTTGGCCGACACCGACAGGGACGCTCTGTCCTTCTTTGCCGCAAGTACCAACACCGCTATCCAGCTCTAAATCATTACCAACCATACTAACGCGGGTCAGTACATCAGGGCCGTTACCTATTAAAGTTGCGCCTTTGACAGGCTGGGTAATTTTACCATCTTCAATTAAGTAGGCTTCACTGGCAGAGAAAACAAATTTCCCCGAGGTAATATCCACTTGGCCGCCACCAAAGTTTTTGGCATATAAACCATTTTTGACTGAGCGCAAGATTTCTTCAGGATCACTTTCACCTGGTAACATATAAGTGTTGGTCATACGCGGCATAGGTGTGTGTGCATAAGATTCGCGACGGCCATTGCCAGTAGACTGTGTACCCATCAGGCGAGCATTGAGCCTATCTTGCATATAGCCTTTGAGTATGCCGTTTTCGATTAATGTTGTGCACTGAGTCGGTGTCCCTTCATCATCAATGGATAAAGAGCCGCGGCGATTGTCTAGTGTGCCATCATCGACCACGGTACAGAGAGGTGATGCAACGCGTTCGCCAATACGCCCGCTGAAAGCAGACGTGCCTTTACGGTTAAAATCGCCTTCCAAACCATGACCAATCGCTTCATGTAATAAAATACCTGGCCACCCCGAGCCTAAAACAACGGCCATACTGCCTGCTGGGGCGGGAATCGCTTCTAAATTAACTAGGGCTTGCCTGACGGCTTCTTGAGCATAACCAAGTGCTCTATCTTGCTCAAAGAAGTAATTATAATCAGAACGTGCACCACCACCCATGCTGCCTTGTTCGCGCTGACCTTTGTCTTCAACAATAACGCTGACATTCATACGCACTAGAGGGCGTACGTCACCGAGTAAAGAGCCGCCTTGATTAGCAATTAAGACATGTTCTTGTACGCCGACTAGGCTAATAATAACTTGCTCTATACGCGGATCGATTTTGCGTGTTTCCACATCAATCTTGCGTAAAAAATCAACCTTTTCTTGATCGCTTAAAGAACGTAGCGGGTTGAGTGGCGCGTACAATTGCTTAAAAACACCCGCTTTTGGTGTCATGGCAACTTTAGTATTTTGTCCTTGGCGAGCAATAGCTCGAACATTTTTTGCAGCCGTTAATAATTCGGCTAATTCAATTTTATCGCTATAAGCTAAGCCTGTTTTTTCACCAGATAAGGCGCGTACACCAGCACCTTGTTCGATATTGTGATTCGCTTCTTTAACGATGCCATCTTCCAGTACCCAAGATTCATAGTGGCTGGATTGAATATAAATATCTCCATCATCGACTGCCCCCGAGATTAATTGATCCATCACTCGGTGAATGTCATTTTCTTGGAGTCCAGTAGGGACTAAGATCGCTTGTTTTGCTAATTGTAAAATTGTGTTGTCCATTATATTTCTTTATTTACACGCAATTTGGCGATGTTGAAGAACAGGGAAAGAGGCGCGCGTTTTATGTAGTCGAGCGAGATCTAAATCAGCTGAGGCAAAGCCAGCGTTAGTTTTAAAGCAGTCTAAGACGGTTCCCCAGGGGTCAACGATCATACTATGGCCATAGGTTTGCCGGCCATTAACATGAAAACCACCTTGGTTAGGTGCAATCACGTAACAGAGATTTTCTACGGCACGCGCACGCAGTAATAATTCCCAGTGTGCTGCGCCAGTTTTTTCGGTGAAGGCGGATGGGATGATTAACACTTCCATGCCTTGTTCCTGCATGAGTCTAAATAGCTCAGGGAAACGAAGGTCATAGCATACTGCGATACCGATCTTACCAAAAGGTGTATCGATAACTAATGGCTCATGGCCTTTGCTAATGCCATCTGACTCACGGTAAACTTCGTTAGTGCCGGGAACTTGAACATCAAACAAATGGATTTTGTCATATCGCGCGACGCGTTCGCCAAGATCGTTGTAGATCAAGCATGCCGCCATGACTTTATTTTCATTGGCGGGGTCTGCGATAGGCATGGTACCAGCAACAATCCAAACCGCATGTTTTTTCGCGGTACGTGCTAAAAAATCTTGGATAGGGCCTGAGCCGTCTTGTTCTTTTTGTTTTATTTTATCGAATTCATCTAGCCCCATTAGGGCGAAATTTTCTGGCAGGGCAACTAATTTAGCGCCTGCTGCAACGGCTTCTGTAATTAAGCGTTCTGCTTCTAATAAATTGGAATTGATATTGGGGCTGGAAGCCATTTGAATGGCAGCACATATACTCATATAACTATTTCTCGAAAAACAAGGTGTGTTTTATGTTTACGGTGTTTTTAGGCGTTCAGGTGTGGCTCGATCAAATTCACGATCGATGGAAAAATTCTCCCACGTTCCTGTAATCTTATAGAGAAGGCTTAATAATAAGCCGCCTGCGTGTTCATCACCGGTAAATGTTTTTGTTACGCTGTTGGCAACATCACCGATAATTGTACCAGCAATAGGGAATTTAGGCAGGACTGTTGCGCTTAAATTAATTTGCTTAGTATCGAGGTGAGTCGTACCTGAAAGATCTATTTTGGCAGGCATAGCGTTAATGTAAAAATTTTTGCTACTGAGTAAGCCTTTGTTCAAGGTGATATCCGCATCAATCTCAGAAAAGCTTAAGCCATCTTCCGTGACATCAGAAAAATCAAGACGCAATCGTTTACCGAGCTTCCAAATATCTAAGGCTCCTAGGACGCGCCCGAGCCCCGGGTTAACTCCTAAAATTCGCCCATTGGTCATATGTAGGTCAAGATCGCCGGATAAATTAGTACTAGAAAATGAATAAGGGGGAGCTGCCCAGTTTAGGGAAAATTGGATGTCTGCCGTAGTGTTCGCGATGTTTTCAGATAAATTATTTTGGTGTAATAAGTGCCCAAAATTCTCGCTGAGCAAAGTGCCTTTTATCTCTGTTTTATTACTGGAGTCTTGTTGCTGCCAGTTCCCTGTTAGGCTTAATTGGTTTTTAGCTGAGTTAATATCTAGCTTTTTAATCAATAAGCCATCAAGCGCTGATTGTGTAATTAACTCTAATTTACCTAAGTTTGTACCTTGCCAGTACAGAGATTGGCTTTGTAGATTAAGCGCAGGCAAGTCTTGTATCGAAAAAGGGGTGTTGCTTTCCTTTACGTTTATTTGTTGTAACGCAGACAAATCTAATTTGTTTAATAGCAAGCTCATTTTAGCTTGTTTAGTAAACTCAATAGGGATAAATACACTACCGCTGGCAATAGGGGATTGCACTAAGCCTTGCCAATGGGGCACAATTTTTTTTAGGTTAATGGCAACTCTATTATTGGGCGATAAAAGATTTTCATAATTGGCATTAAATGAAGTGATACCTGATTCATCCACCCCTAGGTTTAGCGTAAAAGGGTGTGCCTGGTTATCAGGCTTGGAAAATAGGGGAAGGTCAATGTTAATCCCCTTTAGTTCGGAGTTAAGCTGTATTCTGCAACTACGACTAGTATTATTCGGAATATCTAAGCCAACTTGGTAATGGCTCGCACCAGAAAAATTCTCCCATAACTGGTTGGGGAATTGTTGGCTTAAATTCGGGATGTCGGTAATCCCTAAAATCATGGCACGAGTGCCTTTAGCATCACTATTCACTTTTGCACTAATAGGAAAACCTAGCATTTTTGCTGCTAATGTTTTACTAATAATACTATTCTCATTAATTTGAAATTGAGCATTAATATCGGAAAATTTAAGTTTCGCAGGAATGATATTGCCCTGCGCTTTTTGTGTTTTTAGCGCTAAGTTGATTTTAGTAGGTACTTTTTTTAAGGGGATTTTTAAGTCTAAATCAAGGTCAAATAGGCCTTGCACCTCTAGCAGTTCGCTAACGGTTGTGGTTTCTTTTTTAAAGGGAGATTGTTTTAAGAAGTCTACGCCTTGAGCAAAGTTTCCGGTTACAGCGCCTTGTATATTGAGGTAGTCGCTGTAGGTAAATGAATCTATAGTGACGTTAGCTTGTTTAATGCTGGCTCCATTGGCTTGGCCGCTGATAACATTAATCTCTAAGCTTTCAGCAAAGAAATGAACTTGCCCAGCTAGGCTGGTGACCTTGGGCCAATTTGGAGCATAGTTTAAAGCGACATCTTGAGCATTAAATAAGACTTCAAAAGCACCTCGATGATGAATAAATGGATAATCAGGTAATGATCCGCGGAATAAAATACCGCCTTGCTCAACGTGCCCCGCTAAAAATGCATTATCCAACCAGTTAACAAGGTCTTTTTCTAGTATGCCCGCGGGTAAGTAATCGGCTGTTTTAGTGGCGTCATATATATCAAAAGCGCTTTGCAAACTCATAAATGGAGCTTGCCCATTTTTGGGGAGCGTAAGTTGTAACTGATTGATAATGGCTAAATGAGGTGTTTTTAGTTCTAGCATTGGGCTATTAATAAGCCATTGCTCTGCAAGTTGTTGCCAATGCAATTCACCTAAAGCATAGTTGAAGTCTATAGGAGTTCTAAATAAAGTAGGCGCGTTGAGGGTGAGGTTTTGTGAGCTTAATTGAATTTTACCTTGCTGCTCGTTACCGAGGATATGTAAAGATAAATCCTTTACCCCTGGAACTTGACCCATAGGGTCGAGGTTGATTTGATCTAGTTGACCATTAATCGAAAAAGTTTGCTCAGCTAAATTAGCTAACAATAATAAATCTTTTACTTCGCCTCCAATATTGAGCGTATTTAAGGTCTTTTGTAAATCTGGCGGAAGTGTTTTATTGAGGCTAATAATTTTATTTAAGCGGCCTAAATTTAATTTTGGGCAATTGAGTGCGATTTGAGTTAGTTCACCCTCTGTATTATGTTGCAAGGCGATCGCAAATTGAGAGATATCAAAGTTGATGTTGTGTGAGCTTAATGCGCTATTTTCTATCGCTAACAGCCATTGTTCTTGCTGTTTTTGTAAATTAAATTGTAGATCAAACTGGTCGATTGGAAAGGGGGCTGCGGCGGTACTTTTAATCGAGGTATTCGTTAAATGTAGCGAACCACTCATCTTTGTCATTTGTGCAGCATGCCACGAACTCCAAAGAGAAAAATCACCACGACCTTGAACAATAGACAGGTCGAAGGGCAAATCACCGGTAATAATTTTATCCAGTTTGATATTTTTTCCTTGGGCAAAAAGTTTTGCTTCTATGCTTTCTGGAGTAAAAATATCACCGCTAAAAGTCATCGATAGCTTGAGTGATTTACCTAATGCCTTAGGTAAATCCATGGTAATAAAAATTTTGTGCTGCTCGTCATGATTGTATATAGAGATGTTGACATGCTTAAGTTCTATCGGCAAAGCATTACGTTTTTCATCTTGCCAGTTGATTTCACTGTCGACAAGTTTGTATCGCTTACCTTGCATTATCCAGGCGGGTTGCTCATTATCATCTTTATGAGGTAGGCCTTGTATAGCAATACCGCCTGATTTTAATCGTTTTACAGATAATTTAGCACCAATTAATGAGACTTGTATGGCTTCGAGTAGAGGCTCATGCAGAGCAGTCACTAAATCAATGCCCAAATGAATTTCTTGTAAGTGTAGGCCTGTATCGTTGGTTTTCTGAGAATGCACTTGGATCTGTTGCAAAGCAAGTTCTGGTTTTAGGCCGTTTAATACACCACGTATTTTTCCGATAGTGACTGGTGCGCCAAGTTGCTCACTTATTTGTTGCTCTAGCTCTACTTTGAAGTAACTTAGTTCAGACAAAGCAAAGCGCAAGCCAGTTATACTGATAGCAAAGATCAGTAAGCTCCAAAAAAGAACGCGAATCGAATGCGTTGTAATGCGTTTAATCATTGTGGGAAAGTCATATTCCTATATTAAGACAACATCATATTGTTCTTGTGTGTATTCAATTTCAGATCTAAATTTGATGCGGATATTTAAAAAGGCTTCTAGTTCGGCTAATACATCAGCTTCTTCATCCAGTAGTTTTTCAACGACTGGATTCGATGCCAAAACGAGAATTTGTTTAACATTATATTGCCTAACTTCGCGGATAATTTCGCGAAATATTTCCAAGCAAATCGTTTCCGCTGTTTTAAGTTCGCCTTTACCATTACAAGTAGGGCAAGGCTCACATAAAATATGCGCCAAACTTTCACGCGTTCGTTTGCGCGTCATTTCAACTAAACCTAAAACAGAAACTTCGGTGATTTTAGTTTTTGCATGGCATTTTTCTAGAGTTTTTTCTAGGGCATTTAATACTAAGCTTTTATGCTCTTCGCTTTGCATATCAATAAAATCGATAATGATAATGCCGCCTAAATTACGTAATCTTAATTGGCGAGAAATCGCTTGAGCTGCTTCTAAGTTAGTTTTAAAAATAGTTTCTTCTAAGTTTTTGCCGCCCACATAACCGCCGGTATTAACATCGACCGTAGTCATGGCTTCGGTTTGATCAAAAACCAAATGACCGCCTGATTTTAAATTGACTTTACGATCCAGTGCTTTTTCGATTTCCTCTTCGATATTATACATATCAAATAGAGGCCGCTCGCGCGTGTAATGCTCAATAATAGGCACGATATCAGGCACAAATTCTGTAGCAAACTCGATTAGGCGGTGATGCGTTTTGCGTGAATCGACTTTTACTTTTTCAATGGTATCGGTGTATAAATCGCGTAAGGTGCGGATGCTAAGTGGTAAGTCATAATGAATAAGCGAGCGCGGGCTAGCAGATGCTATTTTTTCTTGAACAGAGCCCCATAACTGCAAGAGAAACAACATATCAGATTCTAAAACAGCCTCATCAATAGACTCGGCGGCTGTACGGGCAATAAATGCACCGGATTTATGTTCTTCTTGAAAGGCCTCTTGAAAAGCACGCAAGCGTAATCGCTCTTCATCACATTCGATACGCTGAGATACGCCGCCCTTCAAAGAGTAGGGCATATAGACCTGATAACGCGAAGGGATGGAGATTTCTGTGGTTAAACGCGCGCCTTTGCTGCCAATGGGATCTTTAGCAATTTGCACGATAATTTGTTGGTTTTCTATTAGGTAATGCTCGATATTTTCCGAGCCTTTTTGTTCTAGTTCTTGGCTAGATAAGTCGGAAAGGTGTAAAAAAGCAGCACGTTCCAAGCCAATTTCAACAAAAGCGGCTTGCATGCCGGGTAATACACGACAAACAACGCCTTTATAGATATTGCCTACTAAACCCAATTGCTGAGATCGTTCAATAATAATTTCTTGTAGCACGCCATTTTCAACGATAGCAACGCGTGTTTCAGAGGGGGTGACATTAATTAGAATTTCTTCACTCATTGAAAACCTTTATTCCTTCATTGGATAAAATTTGTGCAGTTTCAAAGAGCGGCAAGCCCATAATGCCCGAAAAACTGCCTTGAATAGATTGGATGAAAATACTGGCTAAACCTTGCACTGCATAAGCACCCGCTTTATCGGCTGGTTCGCCAGTGTGCCAGTAGTCAATAATTTCTTGCTCAGAAAGCGTGCGAAACGTGACATTGGATACGCTTAAGACTTGCTGAATAGTACGCCCGCGTAACGATACTGCACTATACACTTGATGCGTCGTTCCGGATAAACTGCTTAACATGCTCAGCGCATGAGCTAGATTGTCGGGTTTGCCCATAATGGTATCGCCTAAAACAACAGAGGTATCGGCAGCTAAAACAACGCTGCCTTTAATGCATTGCTGATACACCGCCAGAGATTTTTCATGGGCAACACGTAGCACATAGTCGGCTGGCTTTTCATTGGCTAATGGCGTTTCATCAATATCAGCAATTTGTATCGAGTGAGCTAGATTCAGTTGTTTGAGCAGTTCGCTACGACGCGGTGAGGCAGAGGCTAAAATAAGAGTAGGTGTCATTAGCGATGATAAGGGTGGTTGTTGATAATGCTCCAAGCACGATAAATTTGCTCGGCCACGACAATGCGTACCAAAGGGTGAGGCAAGGTCAGTTTAGATAAGCTCCACGATTGATTAGCCGCTTGCTTAACGCTATCTGCTAAGCCTTCAGGCCCGCCGATTAATAAAGCAATATCCTGACCACTATCCAACCAGCCGCGCATAGCTTCAGATAGATTCGGTGTAGTCCAAGGTTTTCCGGGTATATCTAAAGTGACGATAAGGCCACCTTTAGGTAATGCCGCCAGCATTCTCTCGCCTTCATCGCGCACAATACGTTTAACATCACTGTTTTTACCGCGTTTACCAGCAGGGATTTCTTTGAGTACTAGCTCGCATTCGCGCGGCATACGCTTTGCATATTCATCATAGCCTTGCTTGACCCAGCCCGGCATTTTTTGCCCGATAGTGATTAAATGTATTTGCATAATTAGTGCTGATAGTGACTGATAATTTGATCGTAACTGCCATCTTGCTGCATTTCTTTAAGCGCAGCATTAAAGTCATCAATAATCGCTTGTGCGTTTTTATTAGACTTGCTAACGGCGAAGTAAAGTCCCTTGTAAGCTAAGGCTGGAGAAAGAAACTCAAACGTATGCGTTTGTTTAGGCAAGTATTGCTTTAACGCATGATTTATAACCAGTTCATCACCCAATGTAAGCTCTATCGCACCCTGATTTAGCTTTTGCAAATTCTGAATAACATAATTCTCTGGGACTTTCATAAGCCCACGCGATTGAGTGAATTCATCATTATACGCATAGCCACGAAGTACACCGATAATAAAACCTTTCAGGTCAGATAGCTGGTGATAATTAATACTTAGGTTTTTCTTTTTCAGAAAACTGATTTTATTTTTCAGGTAGGGCTGGCTAAATAATAAGTCTTGCTCGCGTTCTGGTGTTTTCCAGATAGCGCAAGTAGCATCAAATACCCCGATCTCAACACCTTCTAAGGCGCGTGGCCAACTATCAATAGTTAAAGTCGATTGATAACCTTTTTTTTGCAAGGCTTTAGTGACGATTTCTATCGCTAAACCTTGTTTCGCTAAACTGCTATCGACATAAGGTGGCCATTGGTTGCTGACCATACGCAGTGTTCGAGTTTCATTAGCTTGGGCTAATGAATTAAGAAGCAAAAAGCAGAGGGGAAGTAAGAGTCTATGCATGATATTTTTTTATAATGTCCATTTTTAAAAAATTTTTCAATATCTATTCTATAATGATACGTTACATTATTCATAAATAAATAAAGGTAGTGGACGATCATGGAAATCAAATCAAAACTATTGGGTGAGCAGGCCGTTGACCCAGATACTATTATTACTTTCCCACACGGAATACCAGGCTTTGAAAGCGACACGCGCTTTAAGTTTTTTCATCAAGAAGGCAGCGATATAGTTTTTTGGTTGCAATCTGTAGATAATGAAGAAGTCTTATTTTCAGTCGCGCATCCGACGCACTTTAATATTAACTATAGCTTTACTTTAACGGATGAAGAGGAAGCAACACTAGGTGTAGAGGGTAGTAATGATGACCTTATTATCATGATTATCTTGCATAAAAATGAGGGTGGGGAAGAAAAACCAACCATTAAAGGCTCAATAAAATCGCCATTAGTTATCAATGCCAAAACACGTAAGGGAATACAGAAAATTTTAGTGCAAGTAGAGCAAAGCGTTACCTTGACTGAAACGAGTAATGAGATTGATTTATCTGCATCTTAATTAGATTAACTGTAGGGCAGGGGTAGGGCGGACTTCAGTCCGCCAATATAAACTTGGACAGACAAGCGGACTAAAGTCCGCTCTACAATTATACTTTCACACTAGAAAACCTTATGGCAAGTAATAATCAAAATATGAGTGCGGCAGAACGTCTTGTTGCTGATGCTCGTAAACACCAAACCGACCGTGAAAAAACCTATCGTGGCCAAGCCTTAAAAATGTACCCTTGGGTATGTGGGCGTTGTACGCGTGAATTTACCAATAAAAATTTACAAGAACTCACGGTACATCACAGAAATCATAACCATGATGATAACCCCGCTGATGGTAGCAATTGGGAATTATTATGTCTTTATTGTCATGATAATGAACATTCCAAATACGAAGAAATGCAGCATGGCAGCATGAAAACAGATAGCCAAAATAATGCTGGCGGATCACATAACCCATTTGCGGGTTTAGGCGATTTGTTGAAAAAATGAATAAATGCCCTTGGGCTTTATCCAGCCCTGCCGAAGAGCATTATCATGATACTGAGTGGGGCGTACCCGTCCATGATGATCGATTATTATTTGAATTCCTGATTTTAGAAGGCGCTCAAGCAGGACTTAGTTGGGCGACCGTGTTAAATAAACGCGCAGGTTATCAGCAAGCATTTGATCAATTTGATGTGCAAAAAATAGCTCAGTACAACGAACAAAAACAACAAGCATTAATCACCAACCCTGAGATCATCAGAAACAAATTAAAAATCAAATCTGCAGTCACTAATGCGCAAGCATTTATCAAAATCCAACAAGAATACGGTAGCTTTGATCGCTATATCTGGTCTTTTGTCAACGGCCAAACCATCAATAATACCTGGCAAAGCATGGAGCAAGTCCCCGCTATAACAGATGAGTCTGACTTAATGAGCCGCAGCCTGAAAAAACACGGTTTTAAATTTGTCGGATCAACAATTTGTTACGCCTATATGCAAGCGACCGGCATGGTTAATGATCACCTAATAAGTTGCCCCAGACACCAACAAGTATCTGTAGGACGAACGTAGGGCGGACTTCAGTCCGCCAGTAGCAGACAGAAAGCCAATGTTGACAGGTGTGTAGCGGACTGAAGTCCGCCCTACGGGTGTTATTTATTTTTGGAGTTAAAATGGGCTATAAAGATTTAACCATTGGACGCTTTTCTGAATATGGGCGGGCATATTCTTTAACGATAGTGACTGAAAAACGTATTCCTCATTTTAATGATTTTGCCGTGGCGCGTTCGTTGATTAATGAAATGAGAAAAATGGAGAATAGCGGACAATTAGAATCTTTAGCTTGGGTAATAATGCCAGATCATTTGCATTGGTTACTGGTGCTTAAAAGTGATAATTTGTCAGAGTTGATGCGCCTTTTTAAAGGGATTAGTAGTCAGGCTCTAAATCAGAAATTACACAAGCAAGGCGCTTTTTGGCAGCGTGGCTTATATGATCATGCGATAAGAAAAGAGGAAGAAATAAGAGCAGCAGCAAGATATATTGTTGCCAATCCATTGCGCGCTGGATTGGTGGAACATATTTCTGATTATCCGCATTGGGATGCGATTTGGTTGGTTGATTAAGGTATTTTTATGCGTCAATGGCGGACTGAAGTCCGCCCTACGGGTTACGGGTGTGGGTTTATTATGAGAAAAAAAGGTCGGCAGATTGTTTTAGACACAGAAACTACGGGGTTAAACCCTAAAGAAGGGCATCGAATTATTGAGATTGGTTGTGTGGAGTTGGTTAATCGGCGTTTGACTGATCGGCAATTTCATATGTATATCAATCCCGAGCGCAAGATAGACCAAGGGGCGATTGAGGTGCATGGGATTACTAATGAATCCTTGCAAGATAATCCTTTGTTTAAAGATGTTGTGGGTGATTTTTTAGATTTTATCCGTGGCGCGGAGCTAGTTATTCATAATGCACCGTTCGATATTGGCTTTATGGACCATGAATTTGCATTATTAAATCAGTCTATCGGAAAAACTGAGGATTTTTGTACAGTTTTTGATAGCCTAGTCTATGCGCGTAAAAAGCACCCAGGGCAGCGCAATAGTTTGGACGCTTTATGTAAGCGCTATGGTATTGATAATAGTCACCGTGATTTGCATGGTGCTTTGCTCGATGCAGAGATTTTGTCGGACGTTTATTTATTAATGACCGGTGGACAAATTTCGATGTTGGATGAGGATGATTTAAGTGGGGGTGGTAAGGAGCAAGTGATTCAACGCATTAGCAGTGACCGACCCGCGTTGAAAGTTATCCAGTGTTCTGATGAAGAATTGGTTGAGCATCAAAAAACTCTAGATATGCTGGAAAAATCAAGTGGGGATTGCTTATGGATGCAGTAGGGTTGCAGAACTTATGGAATACTTATTTCCCTGAATTTGTTGCATCGGGAGAGGCGAGCATGAAAAGCCTGATGCTCTCGGCAAAATTAGTTGAGTTGCCTGCAGGACAACAGGTTTTTTATCCCGGTGATGCTTGTGAACAGTATTTATTAGTTTTACAAGGTAGTGTGAAAACACAGATTATCTCTGAAAGTGGTCGGGAAATGTTGCTGTATCGTGTTTGTTCGGGTGATTCTTGCGTACTAACGACGTCTTGTTTATTAAGTGGCGATAATTATCCAGCCGAAGGAATTGCTGAGAGTCCTGTCTTAGCATTTGCTATTTCTGCCCCCGCTTTTTACCGATGTATAGAGCAGTCTGCTTTTTTTCGTGAATTTGTGTTTAAGAAGTTTTCAGCGCGTTTATCAGATGTGATCGGGCTTTTAGAGGATGTTACTTTTAGTGCGATTGATGCACGCTTAAGTCGAGCACTATTAGTGGATGGCAAAGATGTATTGACCCTGACCCACCAAGAGCTGGCCGCAGAACTGGGCTCAGCTCGTGAAGTTATTTCCAGACATTTAAAACGCTTTGAAGTGTATGGTTGGGTTAGTTTGAGCCGAGGGACTGTGACCTTATTAAACTTGGCTGCGCTACGTAAAGTAGCAGAGAAGCATTAATGAACTTGTCTTTGCTCTGAATCATCTTGCTGTTCTTTAACGACAAACTTAACGATAATAAAACCGACCAAACCACCCACTAAGCAGGCCATCATTAATGGCATAGCAAAGGGCATATCGTGGTGGTCACGCATATTCATCTGAAACATTTCGGAAAAAATATCTAATAAAAAATCAATCATAAATCACCTTTATTAATGATAAACGCAGTATGCGTAATATAAGTAACACGCCATTCCCGCTAAATTAGGAATGACGTGATTACCTTTACACCGTTATTGAAGTTTGGGAGGGACTGTATAAACGGCTTGGAATGTATATTAGGGTATTGTGATATTTATGTCAGTGACAATGTCACATAAAGTTGAGTTTTTTACTGGGTTATTTGTTTTTAGCACTACTGTAAATATTTTGTGAGGATAATACTATGTCAGCAACACCTTCTAATATGATGCCTTTGAGCACAATCGCACCTGATTTTACTTTATTAGATACGATTTCGGGAGAGCATAAAAGTCTTGCTAATTTAAAGGGGAAGCAGGGTACGCTAGTGATGTTTATTTGTAATCATTGCCCTTATGTTATCCATATTAAGGATCAGTTGATTGATATTGCCAATCAATATGCCCAACAAGGCATTAGCACTATTGCGATCAGTGCCAATGATATAGCAAATTACCCTCAGGATGCGCCCGATAAAATGCAGGCAATGATGCTTGAGTGGGGTAATCCTTTTACTGGGTATTTATATGATGAGACTCAAGCGGTTGCAAAAGCTTATTTAGCAGCTTGTACGCCGGATATTTATTTGTTTGGTGCGGATTTAGCTTGTGTTTATCGGGGGCGATTAGATGGTGCTACGCCTAAAAATAAGGTGGCTGTAACAGGCGAGGATTTGCGTCATGCTTTAGACTTGTTATTGGTAGGTAAAGTAAACAATCAAGAGCAAATAGCTAGTATAGGTTGTAATATTAAGTGGAAAGGGCGGACTTCAGTCCGCTAGTTATTTCTGCATGTTTTTCGTTCGTTGTATTTTTTCCCTGTAAGGTGCGGCTTTAGCCCACTAATAGTCAGAAGTGAGATTAAATGCGGGCTAAAGCCACGCCCTACCGAATTTGACGTTGTCTGAAAATCATCAGCCGATTGTGCGCGAATGCGTTATGCACGTTCCTAAGTAATGAGTTTACCCAAGCCGTGAGTTTAAACTGATACTATGAGTACCCAGCAAAATGCTTGAATATACTGATTATATAAAGATTTTTATTGCGCTATTGGCTGTGCTTGATCCCTTAGCCTCCGTTCCCGTTGTGGTTAAGCTTACCTCGGATAGTAAACATGAAGATTTGAAGAAAATAGTGAATACGGTTATTGTCACTGTATTGACGATTCTAATTGTGACGCTTTTTATCGGCGAGCATTTACTGGATTTTTTTGGTATTACCATTAATTCTTTTAAAATTTCTGGCGGTATTTTATTGATGATGATGGCGATTTCTATCCCTTTATTGGCGGGGCCCGGGGTGGTTAGTGCTGTAATATTGTATGCTCATAGAGGGAATGATATGAGTCATTATTTGATGATGGTGTTGATTATTGTTCTAGTGGTGCTGGTTTTATGGGGTGTACTCGCCAGTGTGCCGTGGATAAGTAAACATATTAGCCGTACCGGAATTAACGTTTTCACGCGTCTGATGGGATTGATTATCGCAGCATTAGCTGTTGAATTTATTGCTAATGGTTTGAAGGGGATATTTCCGGTATTGGCAACGGGTTTGTAATGAGTAGAAATGTAGCTTGAACGCTACGGTTGATTTTTATTCGTAGGTCAAAATTGTCCTGAATGCTTTACTGTGAAATAAATTGAGTCTCCAGAAAGCGATTACATAAACTGGCCACTGTTTCTTGTTCATGCAAAATCAAATCAACAAAAGCTTGTGCTGCGGGTGATAAGCGTTTGCTTTCGTGATGAACTAAATACCAGCTACGCATGAGCGGAAAGCCCTGTATATCCAGCTCAACTAGGTTATGGGTAGCTAATTCCAGCGTAATGCTGTGGCGTGAAAGAACCGAAATGCCGAGATCCGCCATCACCGCTTGTTTAATAGTTTCACTACTGCCCAGTACCATACTGGGTGATAATTTTACCTGCTTGGAGAGTAAGAAGTCTTCGAAAGCCTTGCGTGTGCCAGAGCCCTGTTCACGAAAAATAAAGTCATAGTTAAGTAACTCACTTAAAGGAATATTTTTTTGTGTAGCTAAAGGGTGAGTGGGGCTTGCTGTGATAACAATTGGGTTATCAATAATGGGATAACAAGTTAACGGTAAATCTTCGGGTACTAATCCCATAATCACTAAATCAATGTCATTATTTTTTAAGCGTTGGATAATTTGACTGCGATTAACCACGTCCAGAAACAAGCTGACCTTCGGGTAGAGCTTATGAAAAGCACCTAACAAGTGGGGGGTGAAATATTTTGCACTGGTTACGGCGGCAAGGTAAAAGTCTCCTTCTAAGTGGCCTTTCATCGCGCTCAACTTCATATCCATATTATCGATTCGGGAAAAAATATCTATACAGAATGTGCTGAACTCTTTCCCCGCTGAAGTTAGAAAAACCTGTTTCCCTATTTTTTCAAAGAGGGGTAAACCAAGGTTGTCCTCTAACTGTTTGATTTGAATGCTGACAGCTGGCTGAGTTAGGTTTAACTTATTTGCTGCGATTGAATAGCTTTTAAAACAAGCGACTTGTTGGAATATTTTTAGCTGGTGTAGTGTGGCGCGCATAAGGATCAACTATAAAGAAAAGTTTATGCTATAGATTATATATGTTAATTATCTTTAATGAATATTATCAGATAATATCTATTTTTAAGGCGAAAGCAATCGATACGCCTGAAAACAATGAATGCCATAGCGTGCATTTTTTACTTAGTACCGAGGGTCAATATTATGTTAACCAAGATACTTATAGCGAATCGCGGTGAAATTGCGGTACGCATTATCAGGGCGTGCCGAGAGCTAGACATACGCTCAGTAGCGGTGTATTCAGAGGCTGACCGTCATGCTTTGCATGTTAAAAAAGCAGATGAAGCCTATTGCATCGGCGAAGACCCGCTTGCTGGCTATCTGAACCCCCAGCAGTTAGTCAATATTGCTAAATCAGTGGGTTGCGATGGCTTACATCCAGGTTATGGTTTTTTATCAGAAAATGCCTTGTTAGCGGAAATTTGCGCGCAACAAGGTATCGCCTTTGTTGGTCCTAGTGCTGAAGTGATTAACAAAATGGGCGATAAAACTGAGGCTCGTAAAAGTATGACCGCTGCAGGTGTTCCGGTCACTCCGGGTACAGATGGCAATTTGTTTGGGTTGGATGATGCACTCATTAAAGCCAGTGAAATTGGTTATCCTATTATGTTAAAAGCGACCTCAGGCGGTGGTGGCCGAGGTATTCGACGTTGTGACAATGAACCTGAGTTACGCCAGAATTATGACCGGGTAATTTCTGAAGCCACAAAAGCCTTCGGTCGTGCTGATGTGTTTATGGAAAAATGCGTGGTTAATCCACGACATATTGAAGTACAAATATTAGGCGATAGTTTTGGCGATGCCATTCATCTTTATGAGCGTGATTGCTCTATTCAGCGCCGCAATCAAAAGCTGATTGAAATTGCCCCCTCACCACAACTCACCCAAAATCAGCGTGAATATATTGGCGATTTAGCGGTTAAAGCTGCGAAGGCGGTAGGTTACCAAAATGCTGGCACAGTAGAGTTTCTGTTAGATAGTGATGATAGTTTTTATTTTATGGAAATGAATACTCGCGTTCAGGTTGAGCATACCATTACTGAAGAAATTACGGGTGTGGATATCGTGCAGGAGCAATTACGCATCGCTTCGGGTCTGCCTTTGAGTATTAAGCAAGAAGACGTGCATATCAATGGTTTTGCTATGCAATTTCGGATTAATGCTGAAGACCCACAAAATAACTTTCTACCCAGTTTTGGGCGCATCAGTCGTTATTATGCGCCAGGTGGTCCTGGTGTGCGTACCGATACCTCTATTTATACGGGCTATACCTTGCCTCCGCACTATGATTCCTTATGCGCTAAGCTGGTGGTTTGGGCTCAGGATTGGCCGCGTGTTATCGCTCGAGGGCAAAGAGCCTTGGACGATATGCGCCTGTCTGGAATTAAAACCACCATTCCTTATTATCATGAAATTTTAAACTCGGAAGATTTTAAGAGCGCCGGCTTTAATACTTCGTTTGTCGATTCACATCCAGAACTAACCCATTACTCCTTGAAGCGTGACCCAGAAGAATTGGCCACTGCTATCGCTGCTGCTATCGCAGTTCACTCAGGTTTTTAGGAAATTATTATGAGCATACAAAATACACCAACCAAAGGCCCCGTTTATTTTACCGACGTGGTGTTGCGCGACGGTCATCAATCTTTAATTGCCACGCGCTTACGTACTGAAGATATGTTGCCGATTTGCGAAAAGCTGGATCGAGCTGGTTATTGGTCACTAGAAGTATGGGGTGGCGCAACATTTGATGCCTGTTTGCGCTTTTTAAAAGAAGATCCATGGGAGCGTTTACGTCAATTACGTGAAGCTTTGCCTAATACGCGCTTACAAATGTTATTGCGCGGTCAGAATTTGCTAGGCTACCGGCATTATGCTGATGATGTCGTTGACGCCTTTATCGATAAAAGTGCGGCAAATGGCATTGATGTGTTTCGTCTGTTTGATGCGCTAAATGATGAGCGTAATTTAATTACAGCAGTGAATGCTGTTAAACGTAACGAGAAACATGCGCAAGGCACTCTATGTTATACGGTCAGCCCCGTACACACCTTGGACAGCTTTGTAGAATTAGCGGTCAAGCTGGAAGATATGGGTTGTGATAGTCTTGCTATCAAAGATATGGCGGGATTATTAACTCCATTTTCAGCCGAACAATTGGTCAGTCGCCTTAAAGAGCGGGTAGACTTGCCTTTATTTTTACATTCTCATTCAACCTCGGGTATGTCGGCCATGTGCCAGCTAAAAGCGGTCGAAGCCGGTTGTCAGCATATTGATACCGCGATTTCTAGTTTTGCGGGTGGCACGAGCCATCCACCGACAGAAACTATGGCTGTGGCTTTACGCGAAGCAGGGTATGAGGTCGGTTTGGATATGGCTTTATTAAAAGAAATTGCTGACTACTTTAAAGAAGCGCGTAAAAAATATCACCAGTTTGAGAGCGCTTATTCAGGTGTCGATACTGACGTGTTATTAAGCCAAGTGCCGGGTGGCATGATGTCTAATCTTGCTAATCAGTTAAAAGAGCAGGGTGCTTTAGAACGTATTAATGAAGTGTTTGCAGAAATCCCTAAAGTACGTAAAGACTTGGGTTATCCACCTTTAGTTACACCAACCTCGCAAATTGTCGGTACTCAGGCGGTACTTAATGTGGTCACTGGCGAACGTTATAAAAGTATTACCAATGAAGTTAAACGTTATCTTCAAGGGGGTTATGGGCGTGCGCCTGGAAATGTTGATGCTGCTTTACGCAAGCAGGCGATAGGCAATGAATCTGTGATTGATGTGCGCCCAGCGGACTTGATCAAAGATGAAATGGTCAGTTTACGTAAGGACGCGGCAGGGTTTGCTAAAAATGAAGAAGATGTGTTGATTTATGCTATGTTCCCCGATATAGGGCAAACCTATTTAGAGCAACGTGAGGCAGGGACATTAGTTCCCGAAGTGCTGCAGGCAGTCGGTCAGGCAACAGCCAGTGCCGCAACACCATTGGCTACTGAGTTTAATATCAGCCTACATGGTGAAACCTATAATATTCAGTTAACAGGTGCTGGCCCGCACGAGGAAAGTCAGCGCCATTTGTATTTAACGGTTGATGGCATGCCTGAAGAGGTCTTGTTACAATCTTTGAATGAATACTCGGGGAAAAATGAATCTGGACGGCCTGCGAGTAGAGGTCCGGGCGATATTAGCACCTCGATGCCAGGTAATGTGGTTGAGGTGATGGTTAATGAAGACGATCAGGTCACGATTGGCGATACTTTGTTTATCATTGAAGCGATGAAAATGGAAACTGAAATCAAAGCTCAGGTAGCAGGTCGTGTGTCTAATATTCATATCAAAAAAGGCGACCGGGTTACGCCAGGGGAAGCTTTGATCCAAATTTCAATGTAACGGAGCTTTGTAGGGCGGACTGAGGTCCGCCCTACGGAGTCAAAGCGTTTTCTTCAGTTGGTCGCCGATTTTTATAAAGTAGATAGGTTCGTGCTTTATTGTATCGAAGTCGTTCTAAGTACATATGCATAATTATTTTAACATTTATATGTTGCGTGTTTACGTAGGATGGGTAGAGCGTCTTTTTGCGAAACCCATCATTCTGCATAAGGTTGATGGGTTTCATTGCATGCCTAAAAAGCAGGCATTCCACTCTACCCACCCTACAGAAATGTTTAATTAATTTTTATTAGGTACTTAAGTCTTATTGATACTGGAAAACACTAAATCCTCCAGAAAAGAAACAATTTCCAATTCATCTTTATGTACGCCGAAATCAGTCAATGAAGGCAAATTGTGCATAAAAAAATTCTGAAAATGTGCCATTTCAATAATCGTAGAGGCTAAGGATTTTGGGTATTTGTAATTCGGATTACATTCTAAAATTATACTGCCGATAACAGCGCAAAGGTCTTTATAAGGCTTAAATAACTGGTTCTTGTTATCTTGGGATACATTTCTGGTCAAATAAGTTTTTGAGCTTTCAGTAATAATAATCTGGTGTAGACAGCTCTCATCAATATGGTCAGTTCTGGTGTCATCCTGTACGGTGCTTGCTAATAACTTAATCACCATTTTGAGTTTAATACTGGGATCTTCAATATTTTGAGTATGAAAGCTAACTTGGTACTCAAGCCAGCTCCAGTACCAGGCCGTCAGATATATCAGTAACTTGTGCTTATTCTCGAAATATCGATAAATACCCGCCTCAGTAGAGCCCATTTCTTTTGCCAGCTTTCTAAACGTGAAATCTTCAAAACCGTTTTTATGAATTAATTGAATGCTGTGCAAGATGATCTTTTTACCCAGTTCCGATTGCTCTGGGTTTCTGAGAAATAATTTCTCATTCATTTTAATGTGTAATTGTATTTCCATCACGTTACCTAATTTGGCTTTTTTCTAAAAGATTTAATTTATTTTTAACGCCTTAAGAGCAAAGCTGCGGCCAAAAATTTTGTAAAAAAACATATCAAGTGCTTTACAATCTTTAATGATAGCATTACTATCTTTTATAAATAGTATTGCTATTTTATGTGAGTCTAAACCAACTGCTTGGAGAAGTAAAAATGTTTAAACAAATTAAAAATGACTTGCCTGCCAGTATTGTGGTGTTTTTTGTGGCACTTCCGCTATGTCTTGGTATTGCTTTAGCATCGGGCGCACCGTTGTTTTCTGGGATTATTGCGGGAATTGTCGGCGGCATCCTCGTAGGGGCTGTCAGCAGCTCACCGCTTGGTGTGAGTGGCCCAGCGGCAGGTTTGGCTGTGATTGTGTTTTCCGCCATTACAAGCTTGGGGTCTTGGTCTGTATTTTTATTAGCAGTGGTTTTGGCTGGGGTGATCCAATTGGTTATGGGCTTTGCAAAAGCGGGTTTTATTGCCTATTTCTTTCCTTCTTCGGTCATTAAAGGGATGTTAACGGGCATAGGCTTATTAATTATTTTAAAGCAGGTTCCGCACGCTTTAGGCTATGACAAAGATATGGAAGGTGATTTTGAATTTTTTCAACCCGATGGCGAAAATACCTTTTCTTCTATCGCCAGTGCACTGGAAGTCTTCTCAGGGGGGGCGGTCTTAATCTCAGTACTGTCTTTAATCATTCTTATTTTTTGGGATACGGTTTTGACCAAAAAACATAAAATTTTTCAACTGATACAAGGCCCAATTGTGGTTGTGGTGTTAGGTATTATTATGAGCACAGCTTATCAGGCTGGGTTATTGCCTTTTAGTTTAGAGACAGATCAGCTTGTGCGCCTTCCCGTGCCAGACAGTTTAGCCAGTTTTTTCAATCAGTTTACTTTTCCTGATTTTTCCGCCATTACTAATGTTGAGGTTTGGAAAATTGCGGTCGTTATGGCAATTGTCGCCAGTTTAGAAACATTATTATGTGTTGAGGCAACCGATAAACTTGACCCTGACAAAAGAGTTACTCCTACGAATAGGGAGCTAAAAGCACAAGGTGTAGGCAACATCGTTTCAGGTTTGATTGGCGGTTTACCGGTTACTCAGGTGATTGTGCGTAGCTCGGCTAATATTGCCTTTGGCGGTAAAACCAAGTTATCCGCAATACTTCATGGGCTATTTTTATTAATTAGCGCGGTTAGCATTGCTGGCTTATTGAATCAAATTCCGTTGGCTAGTTTGGCGGCTATTTTACTGATAGTGGGTTATAAATTAGCGAAACCGGCACTATTTAAGCAAATGTATACACTAGGGTGGGAGCAATTTGCGCCTTTTACCGCGACGGTTATCGGAATTTTAGCAACCGATTTATTGCTCGGGATCTCAATTGGCATGGCTTTTGGTATTTTCTTCACTTTACACCACAGTTACCGGAATTCGCATTATATGAAAAACGTGATTAGCTCAGAAAATGGACAGGAGGTTCATCATCTTGTTTTGGCTGAAGAGGTGTCTTTTATCAATAAGGCTGGGATTTTAAGAACCTTAAATGAAATCCCTAATAATTCAAAAGTCGTTATTGATTGCACCTATTCAAAATCCATTGCTTACGATGTTGTTGAGATCATAAAAAATTATGAAAGCAATGCCAAAACCAAAAATATTACGGTTGAAAAGATCAATTTTATAGAGCCGACGTCGGCATAAACTCTTTAATTCTTAAGCAGAATACAGGAAAGAAAAATGAAAACATTAACTAAAGAAATGCAGGCTGCCATTACCCCGACAATGGCTTTAGAATTATTAAAAGAAGGTAATAAGCGCTTTATTAATAACATGAAAGTTAATCGCAACTTATTGCAACAAGCGAATGAAACCTCAGATGGGCAGCATCCCTTTGCAGTTATTCTAAGCTGTATCGATTCGCGCACATCGGCAGAGTTGATTTTTGACCAAGGCTTAGGTGATGTTTTTAGTGTACGCATCGCCGGAAATATTATTAATGAAGATATTTTAGGCAGCATGGAATTTGGTTGTAAAGTCGCTGGCTCTAAAATCATCGTGGTCTTAGGACATACTAAATGCGGCGCAGTAAAAGGGGCTTGCGACCATGTAGAAATGGGAAATTTGACTGCTTTGTTAAGTAAATTACAGCCTGCGGTTTATGATGAAAAAACGGTCACTGAAAATCGTACTTCAAGCAATGAAGGGTTTGTAGAAAAAGTGTCTGAGATTAATGTTAAACGCACCGTCCATGCCATTATGGAGCGTAGTCCGATTCTAAAGGAAATGATTGAAAGGGGAGAGTGTGGCATTATTGGTGGCAATCATAATATCACTACCGGTGAGGTTAGTTTTTATGATGATACTTTAATAATTAATTGATATTACGTGCGCCACCTTGACGGAAGCAGTGAGCTTGTTTCTTATGGTCACATGAAGAGTCAAGATTCCTTCTAAAGTTGAACGGCTAACTATATGCGCTCTTACACTGCCAATAAGCACACAATGATGAATAAAAAGATAAGTAGCTGGGTATTTTTAAATATATTACTGTTATTTCCTATACCTGTATTAAGTGCTGAAGTTAGTTCGCATAGATTGGATTTAACCACGCATTTATCTGGTTATTTGGTGCTATTTATCTTTATGATTGCTTATACTTTAGTGATCTTTGAAGAAAAACTGCATTTACAAAAATCCAAGCCTGTTTTAGTCGCAGCCGGGATTATCTGGGCGATTATTGCCTATGTTTATAAAACGCATGGCCTAAATGATCTTGCCAGACAGGCACTGGAACACAATTTTCTGGAATATACCGAACTGTTCTTTTTTCTATTGGTTGCAATGACTTATATCAGCGCGATGATAGAACGAGGGGTGTTTGATGCACTGCATTTTACTCTGGTTTCAAGGGACTACAGCTATAGACAGATTTTTTGGATTACGGGTATTGTGGCGTTTTTAATTTCACCAGTTGCCGATAATCTGACCACTGCTTTGATTATGTGTACTGTGATTTTAACAATCGGTGCCGCTAAACCTGAATTTATCGCGATTGCCTGTGTCAATATTGTAGTTGCTGCAAATGCTGGTGGGGCTTTTAGTCCTTTTGGCGATATTACGACACTGATGGTCTGGCAAAAAGGCATTTTAGAATTTACGACTTTCTTCAAGCTATTTATCCCATCGGTGCTGAATTTTGTCATACCTGCCACGATTATGTATTTCTACTTGCCTAAAGACAGCCCAGCTTTACCAAAGGAAGTGAGTGCAGGCATCAAGCAGGGCGGATTATTCATTGTTCTGCTATTTTTAGCGACCATTGCGACTTCTATATTTTTCCATCAATTCCTACATTTGCCACCGGCTATCGGTATGTTAATGGGTTTGGGTTATTTAAAGCTCTTTGGTTATTACTTGCGTACTAAGTTCAGGCGTGAGCGCTCAGCGTTTGATATGATTCCTGGTGCAGAAGGTACGGGCAGTGCATTCGATGTTTTCAGTCACATAGCCAAATCAGAGTGGGATACCTTATTTTTCTTTTATGGCATTATTATGTCCGTGGGTGGCTTGGGGTTTATGGGCTATTTGTCTTTAACCTCCGAATTTATATATGGTGAATTAGGTGCTACGACTGCTAATATACTGGTTGGGGTTGCATCAGCCCTTATTGATAATATTCCGGTTATGTTTGCGGTATTAACCATGCACCCCGATATGTCAGAAACGCAATGGCTGTTAGTGACGCTAACAGCCGGAACAGGCGGCAGCTTGTTGTCGATTGGCTCAGCAGCGGGCGTTGCGTTAATGGGACAGGCAAAAGGATTTTATACTTTTTCCAGTCATTTGAAATGGATGCCAGCGATTGCATTGGGTTATATTGTTAGCATCTACGCGCACTTATTGATTAATTCATGAGTTATTAGCTTTATGCGATAGTCTGAATAATGAAATCTACATAAGGAGACTTAAATGGACATTGCTTTTAGTGATATTTTTACCGAAATAGCGGCCTTATTATTTTTAGCAGCTATTTTTGGGGCGATTGGTTTGCGCTTAAAGCAGCCGCTTATTGTTTCCTTTATTGCCTTGGGTATTTTTGTTGGTCCATCGGGTATGGAATTAGTCAGCGCTAACGATCAGATTGATTTATTAGCCAAGTTGGGTATTGCTTTATTGCTGTTTGTCGTAGGGCTGAAACTGGATATGCATATTATCCGAACTATGGGGCCGGTAGCATTGGCAACTGGTTTAGGGCAGGTGTTTTTTACTTCGGTGTTTGGGTATTTGATTGCACTTGCCTTGGGCATGCCTGCAGTAGGCGCTATCTATATCGGCGCTGCATTAGCCTTTTCCAGTACTATTATTATCGTCAAGCTGTTATCCGATAAACGAGAAATGAATGCTTTGCACGGCCAAATTGCACTGGGTTTTTTGATTGTGCAGGATATAGTGGTTGTGCTGGTGATGATTGGTCTGACGGCTTTTGGTCAGGGTGGGGATGTTGAGTCCCTACAAAATGAAGCATTGAAAGTCTTGATTAATGGCACAGGGCTGTTATTCGCTATGATACTGTTAATGCGCTATGTACTACCTTATGTCCTGCGTTTATTGGCAAAATCACAAGAGCTATTATTACTGTTTGCGATTGCCTGGGCGGTATCTCTAGCGACTATCGGTGTAATGCTCGGTTTCAGCAAAGAAGTAGGGGCGTTTTTAGCTGGGGTTTCGATAGCCTCTTCGCCTTATAAAGACTTGATTGCGGCGCGTATGGTGGGGTTGCGTGATTTTCTATTATTGTTTTTCTTTATCGATCTGGGTGCACAGATGGATTTGTCCATGATTGGACTACAATTAACTCCCGCACTCATTTTCTCTGCGTTTGTTTTAGTGGGTAATCCCATAATAGTGATGTCGATCATGGGCTTTTTAGGCTACCGAAAACGTACAGGATTTCTAGCAGGATTAGCAGTTGCTCAGATCAGTGAGTTTTCTTTAATCTTAGGCGCATTAGGTGTTATGTTAGGGCATATTACACCGCAAATACTCGGTGTGATTACTTTGGTAGCTGTGACTACGATCAGTATTTCGACTTATATGATCATTTATTCGCATCAATTGTATGAGAGATTAGCCCCCTGGTTGAGCATTTTTGAGCGCACAATTCCCCATAGAGAACAACAAACAGAAGAGGCAGGAATGGATTCTTCTGCTGATGTTATCCTTTTTGGCTTGGGCAGGTTTGGTACTGGCATAGCTAAAATTTTAAGAGCGAATAATTATCAGGTGCAAAGTATCGACTTTAACCCTGACTTAGTTCACAACGGCGATAACACAGCTCAGCCAGTTCATTATGGCGATGCCGAGGATCCTGAGTTTATCAGCGCATTGCCATTAGCCCCTGTAAAGTGGATTATTTGCACGGTAGACGATCCTCATGTGAGTTTATCTTTATTGCATGGTTTAAATGATATTGATTTTCAAGGAAAAATAGTGGTAACAGCCCATAACCATACAATTGCGAAAAAATTAAAGAAAGCAGGTGCCGATTTGGTCTTAATACCTTATGAAGATGCAGGCAAAGGGGCAGCTGCGCAAATTATGGAGATGTCCGAGACCGAGCACTACTAATCTGCCAGAACAGGAATCTGAGGGGGCAGGATAATAACTCTACCCCTTTGATCACAGGTATACACTCATGACTTTAATTTAGTATATGTACCGTTCATCACGGGGTAAAGTGGCATTGTCAGATGATGCGAAAGGTTATTGCTGTTTAAATCCATTCAATAGATCTATTGGAAATACGATAGTGGAAGACTTATCGCCTGCAATGTCAGTTAAGGTTTGCATATATCTTAGCTGAATCGCCCCAGGTTGTTCTGCCAATACTTTTGCTGCCAGCATCAATTTTTCGGCAGCTTGCAATTCCCCTTCAGCATGAATTACTTTGGCGCGCCGGGTTCGCTCGGCTTCTGCCTGTTTGGCAATGGCTTTGACCATTCGTTCATCCAGGTCCACGTGTTTGATTTCGACATTCGCTACCTTAATCCCCCAAGCATCGGTTTGCTCATCAAGACTGGTTTGTATATCAATATTCAGACGCTCACGTTCGGCTAGCATTTCATCTAATTCATGTTGTCCCAATACCGAGCGTAGAGTTGTTTGCGCTAATTGGCTGGTGGCATCATAAAAATTTTCCACTTGTATAATCGCTTTTTCCGGATCTATAACGCGAAAATAAACGACGGCATTGACCTTAATGGAAACATTATCTCGAGAAATAACATCCTGAGTCGGAACATCCATCACAATAGTACGCAAATCAACTCGTACCATTTGTTGAATTAAAGGGATAACAATGATGAATCCGGGCCCTTTTACTTTGTAAAAACGCCCCAGCATAAAGATAACACCACGCTCATATTCTCTGAGAATTCTGAACGCACTAATCAATAATAACAATAAAATGCCGATAGAAATGAAACCGAAATTTACAAACATCACTTATTCTCCTGTTTTTTGATGGGTACAACCTGTAAAAGCAGCCCAGTAATGGCGGTTACTCTCACTTTTTCATTTTTTCGCAAAGGCTGGTCACTTATGGCCTGCCAGTTTTCACTATGAATATGAATCATCCCTTTTTCGGTAAAATCATCCAGCACGACACCGATACAATCTAGCATCTGTTCTTGACCACTAACAACTGGGTTATGTCTTGCTTTTAAAATGAAACCCAGTGTAATAATAAAAAATGCTGCGCTACTCAAAGCAAAACCGGCAATGAGTTCAGTATCTATACCAAAGCCTGGCACATCAGTATCCATTAATATCACCGAGCCAATAACAAAGGCCGCTACGCCGCCTAAGCCGAGTATGCCGAAGCTGGGCATAAAGGCTTCGACTATCATTAGGGCAACGCCAAATAGAATAAGCCCCATGCCAGCATAATTTACAGGCAATAGCTGCAAGGCATATAAAGCTAATAAAAAGCAAATTCCACCGACAGTACCGGGAACAATACTTCCTGGATGGGAGAATTCTAATATCAAACCATAAATCCCGACCATTAATAAAATATAGGCCATGCTGGGGTTGGTAATGACCGCTAAAAACTGACTGCGCCAATCTGGCTTGATACTTTGTATTTCAATATCCTCAGTATTTAATATCAACTCTTTACCGGCAACATTAATTTTCCTATCTTGCAGTTGTTTAAATAAGTTGCTTACATCGGGGGCAATCATATCAATGACATTCAGTTTTAATGCTTCTGTTGCAGAAAGGCTGGCCGCATCACGTACGGCAAGTTCTGCCCACTGTTCATTTCTACCATGTATTTTTGCTAAACCGCGAATATAAGCAGCAGCATCATTAACCATTTTATGAGCCATAGGGTCAGTTTTTGCTTTGCTTTGCTCGCCCTTAGCTTTATCGTCACCAAGATTTCCGAAACCACCTATTTGTACAGGAGTGGCCGCGCCTAGATTAGTTGCTGGAGCCATCGCGGCAATATGGCTGGCATAGAGTATATACGTTCCCGCACTGGCTGCTCTTGCACCGCTGGGTGATACATAGCTGATGACAGGGAAGGGTGAGGCAATGATTTGCTTAATAATCTGGCGCATGGAAATGTCCAGACCACCCGGTGTATCCATGATAATAAGGACTGCTGTCGCTTGGCTATCAATCGCTTTTTGCAGGTTTCGGATTATATAGTCTGCTGTTGCAGGGCCTATAACCCCCTTAATTTCCAGTTGTATAACTAACGATGAATTGGAAGGTAGTTTAGTTTTATCCTCGGCATAAACCGTGCTTATAAGCGTTAACAAAAACAGCAAAATAAACCGAATATTCCGTGCTATAAACATATTGCTTTACCCCCATTATTTTTATAGGTTTTTTCAGTGTACGCTTTAAGATAGTAGACAGCAATCGATAAAAATCACTCGGCTTTGACATAACTGATACTAGAATCCCCTACTGATTAAAAATAAAATCAAGGGCATATTGATAAGAAGAATAAGCCCAGCATAGGCAAATTCGTTCTTAAAATGGACATTAGCTGAGTGGGTGAAATTGTATATAAAAAATCATCATATTCCGGCAAAATAGCTAACTCAAGGTGGTTAAGGTTTATCATACTGAGATGAAGACTCAATTATTGGAGTATATAAAGCGATGCTATGGCTCACTGACATAAATAATCTTTCTATCACGTTTTATCAATGGCTATCTCTACCCTACATTTGGCCTTGGCTGGTTATATTGATAGCGATATTATTAGGTATTTCTTCCGCATGGATCACTTGGCAGCTGTTGCTAAGGCAGCAAGAGCCAAAGCTTGAAGCGCAGGCATCAGCCGATAAAATTGCTTGGCACAGTTTGAGTATTGAGCAGGTGCTGGATAAATTGCAGGTTTCTATTCACGGGCTTGGGCAAGCAGAGATTAGTAAGCGCCAACAGCGGTATGGACTTAACCAGTTACCGGAAATAAAGCCACGCAGTGCTTTTTTGCGTTTTTTCAGCCAATTTCATAATCTGATTATTTATGTATTGCTGCTTACTGTGCTCGTTACCTTGGTGCTAGGGCATTTAGTCGATAGTGGCGTGATTCTCGGTGTGGTGATTATTAATGCGTTGATTGGCTTTATTCAGGAAGGTAAAGCAGAAGATGCATTGCAAGCGATTCGTAATATGCTATCACTGCAGGCTTCGGTATTGCGTGATGGTAAACAGCTTGCTATTTCTGCTGAACAGCTAGTACCAGGGGATATTGTGGCCTTGCAATCCGGCGATAAAGTTCCGGCTGATTTACGCTTATTAAAATGTAAAAATTTTCGTGTGCAAGAAGCAGTATTAACCGGTGAATCATTGCCCGTGGAAAAGCAGGTCGCCTCGGTCGTACAAAATGCAGAGCTGGGTGATCGCTTATCGATGGCATATTCAGGCACTTTAGTCAGCAGTGGTCAGGCAACAGGTCTGGTTATTGCAACGGGCATTAATACTGAAATCGGTCTGATTAGCGCGTTGGTCTCTAAAGTGGAAACCTTAGTCACCCCCTTGCTTAAACAAGTCGCTCAATTTGGTCGCTGGTTGACAAGTTCGATATTAGTCTTGGCAACAGCCACGTTTTTCTTTGGTCATTATTATCGCGGCTATGATTTTACGGAAATGTTTATGGCCGCTGTGGGGCTGGCCATTGCCGCTATACCGGAAGGTTTACCGGCGATTATGTCTATTACCTTGGCAATTGGCGTACAGCGTATGGCCAAGCGCCATGCCATTATTCGTCGTTTGCCAGCGGTGGAGACCTTAGGTTCGGTAACGGTGATTTGTTCTGATAAGACCGGCACGCTGACCTGTAACGAAATGACGGTAACTTCGGTATTGAGTGCTGATTGTCTGTATAGCGTCGATGGTATCGGATATAACCCACACGGTAATTTTCAGCTGGAACAGCAGCCCATTAATCCTGACGAATATCCTATTATTTCTGAAGTAGCGCGCGCTGCGTTGCTGTGTAACGATGCGTTTTTGCACGAAAAGCACGGCAACTGGTTGTTACATGGTGATCCTACTGAAGGTGCTTTGTTGGCAATGGCGCTGAAAGCGGGTTTGGAAATTCACCTGGAACAAGAAAAATGGCCGCGTACCGATGTGATTCCCTTTGAATCAGAACACCGTTTTATGGCGACTTTGCACCATGATCATGCTGGACATGGTTTTACCTATATCAAAGGTGCGCCAGAAAGATTATTGGAAATGTGTACTAAACAGCGTAACGGTGGCGAAGATAGCCTGCTGAACCGTGATTATTGGTTAGAGCAAATGCAGTTGATGGCACAAAAAGGTCAGCGACTTTTAGCTATTGCGATGAAAACAGATGGTAATCAACAGCGTAATTTGACCTTTTCTGATTTAGAAGCTGGGCTGACTTTATTGGGTATAGTCGGCATGATCGATCCACCACGATCCGAGGCTATTGTTGCTGTGCAGCAATGCCAAACGGCAGGTATAGAAGTCAAAATGATTACTGGTGATCATGCCGATACGGCCGCCGCTATTGGTGCGCAGCTGGGACTGTGTGCCCAAGGCGATAAGGTGTTATCTGGGCATGAAATTGGAGCTTTATCGGATCAAGAATTACAGCAAGCTGTTAGCAAAATTAATATTTTTGCCCGTTCCAGTCCAGAGCATAAATTGCGCTTAGTTAAAGCAATGCAAGCAAATGGCGATATTGTCGCGATGACAGGCGATGGCGTGAACGATGCACCGGCTTTAAAGCGTGCTGATGTCGGTACGGCAATGGGTAACAAAGGCACCGAAGCGGCGAAAGAAGCTGCGGAAATGGTCTTGGCGGATGATAATTTTGCTTCCTTAGCGCATGCGGTGATGGAAGGGCGTACGGTTTATGATAACTTGAAAAAGGCCATTTTATTTATTCTGCCAACCAATGGTGGCGAGGCGTTGGTGATTATGGCGGCTATTATTATGGGTAAAATGTTACCGATAACACCGGTGCAGATTCTTTGGGTAAATATGATTACAGCCGTGACTCTCGCTTTGACGCTAGCTTTTGAACCACCAGAAGCCAATGTTATGCAGCGACCGCCACGTAATGCAAAAGAGCCATTGCTAACGGGGCGGCTTATTTGGCGTATTGTGTTTGTTTCTTTGGTTATTGTCACTGGTACTTTTGGCTTGTTTTTGTGGGAACAGTTTCATGGCGAAACTATAGAACACGCACGTACCGTGGCAGTGAATACTTTGGTGATGTTTGAGATTTTCTATTTATTCAACTCACGAAAAATCGAAGCGCCTATTTTTAATCGTGAAGGGTTGGTCGGTAATCGTTACGCATTAATGGCAGTGGTAGTACTAATACTATTTCAGCTTGCCTTTACTTATTTGGAGGTGATGCATACCTTATTCGGAACCGTTTCGATTAGTTTGGATAACTGGGTTTGGATTACGCTAGTTGCCTTCTCGGTATTGCCGCTAGTAGAAATTGAAAAGTGGGTGATGCGTAGCATTAAGAGAGTGGAGGTGAGTTAAGGCTATTTCTGTAGGGTGTGGGTTTATATGCGGGAAATTATAAAGCTTACGACTATTGAACAGGCTCCTTAACAGCCTTGAAAGCTAAAATGTTTATCGGTATTAACTGACTAATTGGACTAGAATTATAAACAGTTCACTTTAAAGGAGCGAGACAGTATGAGTTATCAATATATTCGTTTTTTCGATGAAATCGGTATTGAAGATATTCCCTCGGTTGGCGGTAAGAATGCATCACTGGGAGAAATGTACCAGAAACTAGGTTCTCAAGGCGTTCAAGTACCCAATGGTTTTGCTATTACTGCCGAGGCTTATCGTTATATACTCGAGAGTAGCAATAGCTGGGATGCTTTGCATGCTGTACTGGATGGTTTGCAGGCGCAAGATGTAACAAGTTTGGCACTGTGCGGTAGGAAGGCTAGGGATATTGTTTATTCTTCAGGTATTCCCGAAGACCTGCAGGATGAAATCATTAGAGCTTATCAGCAATTGCAACAGCAGTATGGCGAAGGACTGAGTTTAGCTGTAAGAAGTTCTGCAACTGCTGAAGATTTACCCACTGCGAGTTTTGCTGGGCAGCAGGATACTTACTTGAATGTTGATGGTGTTTCTTCGTTGTTAGAATCTTGTCGTCGCTGTTTTGCTAGCTTGTTTACCGACCGTGCTATTCATTATCGTATGGATCAGGGCTTTGATCATTTTAGCGTCGCTTTATCCATTGGCGTTATGAAAATGGTGCGTTCTGATTTAGCCAGCAGTGGCGTGATGTTTTCTTTAGATACGGAGTCTGGTTTTCGCGATGTAGTGTTTATCACGGGGGCTTATGGTTTAGGTGAAAACGTCGTGCAGGGAATGGTTGATCCCGATGAATTTTATGTGCATAAACCGACATTTATGCAAGGCCACCGCTGTATTTTACGGCGATTATTAGGGCCTAAAAAAATCAAGATGGTTTATAGTCAGGGCACAACGCGCGAAGCAACTAAAAATGTCATTACTTCTGCGAAAGAGCGCCAGCAGTTTTGTCTCAGTGACGTGGATGCACTGACCTTAGCGGACTATGCCATTAAAATTGAACAGTTGTACAGCGAGATAGCCGGTGAAAATCGCCCTATGGATATGGAGTGGGCTAAAGACGGTTTAGATGGTGAATTGTATATAGTGCAAGCGCGACCCGAAACGGTGAATTCGCAAAAGCAAGGTATGGTACTGGAAGAGTATAAGTTGCAGGGCAGTGCTGATATTGCCGCGACAGGGCATGCGGTAGGCGGAAAAATAGCTCAGGGTGTGGCGCATGTGATCATTAGTACAGAGCATTTATCTGAATTTAAAGCGGGTGAAGTATTGGTCGCGGATACGACTTCGCCGGATTGGGAGCCGATTATGAAAATTGCATCGGCAATTGTCACTAATCGAGGTGGGCGTACCTGTCATGCGGCGATTATTGCCCGAGAGCTAGGTATTCCAGCCGTTATTGGATGTGATAATGCGACCGCGCAAATAAAAACGGGCGAGCAGCTGACTATTTCTTGTGCGTCGGGTGATACCGGTATTGTCTATCGGGGAGAAATTCCTTTTTATGTTGAGCGTACTGATTTAGCTGAATTACCGCGCCCGAAAACGCAATTGATGCTTAATTTGGGCAATCCTGATTTAGCCTTTAAAAGCAGCTTTTTGCCGAATGACGGTGTCGGTTTGGCACGTATGGAATTTATTATTACTGAATATATTAAAGTGCATCCGATGGCTTTGTTATACCCGGAAAAGGTAGAGAGTAGTAAAGAGCATCAAGAAATAGCGGATTTAGTACAGGGCTATAACAGTCCAACGGATTATTTTGTACAACGCTTATCCGAAGGTGTTGGTACGATTGCCGCGGCTTTTTATCCAAAACCTGTTGTTGTACGCATGTCTGATTTCAAAAGTAATGAATATGCATCGTTATTAGGTGGTAGTGCTTTTGAAGCGAAAGAAGAAAATCCTATGATTGGCTTTCGTGGCGCTTCGCGTTATACACATCCTGCTTATCAAGAAGGTTTTGAACTAGAGTGTGCGGCGATGAAGCGCGTGCGTGATGACATGGGTTTGAATAATGTTATTTTAATGATTCCTTTTTGTCGGCGGATTGATGAGGGCAAGCGTGTTTTAGCCAAAATGGCAGAGTGTGGTTTGAAGCAGGGCGAGAATGGCTTGAAAATTTATGTGATGTGCGAAATACCTAATAATGTGATTCAAGTCGATGAATTTGCCAAATTATTCGATGGCTTTTCTATTGGCTCTAATGATTTAACGCAATTAACCTTAGGGGTAGATCGGGATTCGCAAATTGTTGCTTTTGATTTTGATGAGCGCGACCCAGGTGTTAAAGCTTTTCTTAAAATGGCTATTGATGGCGCAAAGCGTAACGGTCGGCATTCGGGGATTTGTGGGCAAGCACCTTCAGATTATCCGGAAATGGCAGAGTTTTTGGTTGAGTGTGGTATTGAGGCTATGAGCTTAACGCCGGATACGATTATTAAGACGACTTTAAATGTCTTAGCGGTGGAGCAACGCTTGGCTGAGTAGGGTATTTACACTATGAATGGGCACACGTTTGTATTGGCATGAAATATCGGGTTACGAGGGCAAATGTGCGTAACTATAGTATAGTTATCACTTTGGAATGACCCTGATCTTATTGAAGTTCAAGCTACATCTAACGATGAACCTCGGTTTTTAATAATTGGCCGTATTGATAATAAATCTTGGTCTGCAGTTATAACTTATCGTAAAAACAATATCAGAATAATCTCTGTAAGACGTTCACGAAAGTCAGAGGTAGAACTTTATGAAAGCTAAAGCTTTTGATACAAAATTTGATGATGGCGAAGAAGATATTATTGGTAATCTTGATTTACCTACTTTAAAGCGTCCAAATCAAACCCAGAAAAGAGTTAATGTGGATTTTCCTGTTTGGATAATTGATTCTTTAGATAAAGAGGCAGCTCGAGTAGGTGTAACGCGACAATCTATAATAAAAATTTGGTTAGCTGAGCGACTCGAAGAGCAAGTGCTAACGAACAAGGTTAGATTGTGATCGCGAAGCGAGCCTTACTACAGGAACTCGATGTTTTGGTCATTACCCGCATCTGGAAATTTTCTGATGAGTCTGGATTAATGACGCGCTAAATAACCCATCATAAGCCATGAGACGTCAGCATATCCTTACATACCAAATCATAGGTTTCGAGACACCTATCACATAAACCAAATTTAACCCTACTCCTAGTCAAAACTGTCTCCTAAAGTTGACACCTTATATGTTAGAGTGCAATTTAGATATCCTTTATAAAAATGTAGGATCTCCTCACCCATATTTTACTAATGCTTTAAGTGAGTAAATACTAATGAACAATAAGAAAACAAGTAACAACACAGAGATTTTAAAGCGCTCTGCTATCGCAATAGCTGTAGCACTGACACTGAATGCATGTAGTAGCTCTGATGGAGCTAGTGAAGTAACCGCAAATAGCTTTGATGGCAATGTTGTCGATGGCTATATTGGCGGTGCTATTGTTTGTTTTGATACTGACAATGACCTAAGTTGTACAGGTGAAGAATATCAAACAACTACAGAAGCTGATGGAAGCTATAAAATTTCTGCACCTGCTGGAACAGATCAACTATATCCTTTAGTTGCTGAAATTCCCGTTGGTGCTATTGATAGTGAGCGTGGAACTGTTTCAAAGGCAGTCACCTATTCTTCACCAATAGGAGAAACCGAAGTTTTAACACCACTAACCACTTTAGTACATCACGAAATCCTTAAAAACCCTACTATTAGTGCTGAAGATGCAGAAATTATCGTAAAAGGCCAACTATCAATCGATGATGACACGGTTAGCTTACTTAAAGACCCTATTACGGAAAAAGAAAATAATGAAGCTTATAAAGATTTACACCTAAAAGCCGAATTGATTAATGATTATTTAGGCAACATTTCCAGTCAAATTGACGACCTAGACACAGAAAATACATTTGATACATTAGCGTTACTGCAACTTGCTGTAGCTCAGCTACAAACTCAACTAAGCAGTTTAATAGGGAATTTAGAAACTAAGATAGCTGACCCAGAATTTGATATTGATAATGATCGTTATGATGACTTCAAAGGTGACTTTGAACAGGAATTTGAGGATGAGCATAGTGATGATGATGACCTTAACTTTGATGATTTAAAAAGCAAGCTAGATGATATTGAACTAACCAGCCAAGCTACAACAGCGGATATAAAGGCTGCTCTAAAAGCTGGAATTTATAGTTTCTGGGGCGATGGATATGAATTCATCCGACTTAATGCAGCGGAAACCCAACTCACTTTTAATGAATATTACTTTAACGGCACAGATTGGGAACCTTCAACCTCTGATGACATGGACATTTGTTTAGGTAACAATGGCTGGGAAACTACAGCTGATGCGGAGCCCCAAAATATAACCTTCAATGCAGATAATACTTTAACTGTTACAGATGTTAACAGCACTTGCCCAGGAGAAACCATTAAAGCGGCAGAAATATCATTAGACGGAAAATCATGGTCAGCACTTATAGATGACTTACCTACAGAATTAGACTCCCTTTTTATGGCGGGAGCCAAAGGCTTCCAAGTCATGTTCAAATTGACTGCTAATGATTACTGGGTTGGTAGCTGGGATCAAGATACTTGTTGGGTAAACGGTAGTCTAGCTCAGAGTTCTGCTTCACTTGCTTCACTTAATGGGAATTGTAATGTAGTTGCCAGCGCTGCAGGCAATGGCTCAGCGGCTACCACTTTCAATGAGGTTTTATTTAGCTCTCAGGATACTTTAAGCGACGAGCAATATTCAGTTCACCTCAACTCAACTAATGATATAGAGCGAGTTGTTCGAATTTTTGGTGAACCTGATGCAACAACAGGAACAGCTACAATTAGAAGTCGCATATTCAATACAGGAACTACCTCTAATAACTGGATGACAGAAGCGACTATCAACTGGGGAATTAAAACTGTTAATAGTGAGCAAATAATGCACTTTTTTGATATCCCTAAGGTATTACTTGAAGAGCTTGGAAATTATGGCGACAATGAGCAACCTATCCTAGCAGTACAAAATGGGTTCGTCCGTCAAGGCTCAGTAGAACTAGCCGATGGAGCATTCCATTCAGATGGTGACTTGACGTTAAACTCAACTGCATTTGAGCAACTAAAAGCTGCTGCAGCTCAATTTGAGTTTGAATCAGATAATTAACTGTTTATCTTTTGCAGCAAAAAGGGAAACTGGTTACTTCTAGTAAGGCAACGATCCTAACCCTGATCTAAAAAGCCCCCATGCTTACCCAAGCATGGGGGCTTTATTTTTTGTATAATCATCGCAAAATATCAAGAATATCAAGAATATCAAGAATATCAAGTGGTTAGCCAGCTTGATTGATTGCCCAAAGTTAGTTATTTTTATTAAATGGCTAGGTTACCGAGAGTTGTTGTTTCCAGCCAGTCCTTGCATATTGTGCACTAAGCACCTTGGATCAAGCACAACAAATAACAGAAGCAACAATGAGAGGTGAGGTTTATGGCGCCTGTGAATTTCATTTCACCTAGATAACCGCCCGATAAATCGGAGCATTATCAAGGTAAAAGCGGCAGTCACTAGGGAGTTATGTGTTGTAACCTGTAACGTATCTAGTTATACTTTAATTTATGATTATAAGTTTTACGCATAAAGGTCTGGAACGTTTTTTTAAAAGCGGAAATAAATCAGGCATTCAGTCAAACCACGCGGCAAGGCTTCAACTTATTTTAGGTCGGCTTAATGCTTCTTCCCAGCCCCAAGATATGAACTTACCTGGCTTATCGCTACATCAATTGTCAGGAGAAAGAGACGATATTTGGTCTGTAAAAGTTAATGGGAACTGGAGAGTAACCTTTAAAATGAGTGGAGAACATGCCGAAATTGTTAATTATGAAGATTATCACTAAGGTATACCTCTATGTTAATGCATAACCCCCCACATCCTGGTTTAATTATTAAAGAGCTTTGTATTACGCCTTTAAATTTAACAATTACCGAGACAGCCAAAGCGCTTGGCGTTAGTAGAAAAACATTATCCAGTATCATTAATGGTAAAGCAGGAATAAGTCCAGAAATGGCGGTTCGTTTGTCTATAGCATTTAATACATCTTCTGAAAGCTGGATAAACCAACAATCACAATATGATTTATGGCAAGCAGAAAAACACCGTAGTGAGCTGCATGTTTCTAAGCTTTCTGTAGCGTAAAGGCACATAAGGAGCAAGGTTAGATTATGAGCGCGAAGCGAACCACAACCTGAACCGTTCGAAATAGAACTGGCACTATCTGGAAAGGTCGGTTTAAGTCATGCCTAATAGGTAGTGAGAACTACCTTTTTACACTTTATCGTTATAACTGCGTATTCTTACGATCATGAACACCCATTCTTATCATCGTGAACACCTACTTTATTCACGCATTGGGTTGGGTGTATTTTTACCCTAAGTGTTCACCATCCGTCAATTCTGATTGTATTTTTCTCA
>Ga0209290_1000136_pt1 | contig 70605 bp, 58 predicted proteins | sample EN1Hudsemesocosm_2_FD_184632 | JGI IMG/M metagenome (GOLD analysis project Ga0209290, IMG submission 184632) | Methane-oxidizing microbial communities from mesocosms in the Hudson Canyon - EN10B Hudson Canyon (SPAdes) (version 2) | ecosystem: Environmental > Aquatic > Marine > Cold seeps... | reverse complement strand
AAGGCCTTAATCTCCAAGCATCTCAACAAAGCCAATACTAAAGCAGAGCAATATCTGAAACCGTCGTTCCCTGCACATAATCCACTTTTAAATGCTTCATTTTCTGTAAACAAATAGCGCTATCAACAGACGTTGCCAGTACCTTTTTCCCTAAATAATGAGCAATTTCAACAATCGAATCTGCAGCAACCTCATCACCATCATCTTGGTTTAAAGTCGCCATAAAAGCTTCGTCTATTTTTATCATTTCAACAGGCAACACCTTCAGAAATGCGAAAGGCGAGCGCTCTGAACCAAAGTGATCCAAACAGAAACGAAACCCTGCTTTTGTCAATTGCTGCATCATAAGTGAGGCATCATGAATATCCTGAATTTCAGAGCAATCATATAGATCAAAACAAATTTTACTTGCATCTAAACATCCTGTTTCTAACAACGATAACAACTGCTCTGTAAATTCAGAATTCTGAAATGCATAACTGCTCAATTTTATTCGAACATAATCAATACCATCCCATACCGGATGGCGCTCTTTATGAAGGCGAAGCAACTGTTGGAGCCACCATGTATCGAGACTCCTAGAGTGAGATTCATCTTCAGGCTCATAGGCTTCATCACTGCCTTTCAAAAAACACAACAGACTTACATGATCACCCGGCAAATTTGTTAACGACTCTTCTGCAACAGGAGACGATTCTGTACTTGCATCAACCAGCCGCCCTTCAGCCTTAGCGCCTAGGTACTTTGTACTTTGCATATAGATATCGAATGACAGGTCCTCGAATTCTACTTTATCTAGTGCGGTATTAGCCGCCTCATCAATCATCCCTTCTTTAATAAAGACAGGCTCTAAAGTTGGAATATTAGCTTCATGCTCAGCCATATTTTTACTTGATGTACGATTTTTTTCGTCACTTAAGGCAGATAAGCCAGCACCACTTTGAACTGCACCCCCATCTTCATGAAGATTGTCCGTTACGTTACAAACAGAATCAGAAATTTCTATTTCTTGGTCTTTATGGGGCCGACTTTCCATATGCTCATTAATCGGTTTCAGTGCATGACGAATCATCGATTCAGGATTATTAAAGCCTAAGTGTGCGCGACTTTCACCTAGGCAGACATCCATCTCCTGAAATTCAGTCTGCTGGCACAATGAGCTTAACTCTTTCTGGGCACGCGAATACAATGGATCTAACTCTGGATCAGCTGAAAATAATACGAAATCACAGGTACTCACTCGCCCTAAAATACAATCCCCCTCATTTAGCCCATTTAAAGTGCTTACAACTTTTTTAGCCTGAACACCATCAAGACTTAATTCTGAACTCGCCTCAATGCTTTCATCTTTTGTCACAAATCGAATATAAATAAGGCTGCAAGAAGCGGTTCTTTTACCCGCCTTCATCATCACCTTAGCCTGCCGACAAAACTCAGGCTTTTTAATCAAGCCAGATGCTTCATCATGAGTCGACTCATAGGCCAACTTGTCATATACGTTTTTGACCATGTCATCCAAACCCTGGTTAACCATAGGTAACTCATAGTCCAGTTCAACAATAATGCGTTTTTCTTTTAAGTAAGAGGCAAATTTAAATAAACCCAGTTCAATAACTTTCATACCCTGGTGATTAACAAAGACAAACTTGTTATAACCTTTTGCAACCCAAACCAAACGCATATATTGCGTGTCATCACCTTCTCGCTTCAGCTGAACCCATGTACCCGCTTCTATCGCTTTCACTCGCATAATCCAGGGTTTCAACTCATTAGACTTCAGGATATTCCGGCGGGTAATATCATCTTCAGTTTCGGGCACTTCCTGCAGGCTATCCTGAACCATCTGCTGCTGCCCAGTAGGTGCAAGCTGGATAAGCGACTTCAGCGCCTCACGGACTTTAATGGAAGGCTCATTCCCACCAGATACTCGCTTTAGACCTTCCTGTACTTTAGGAATAACTGTTTTCATATCAAACGAAATTGAAGGGTCGTTTCCAAATTCAATTAAACGTTCAATAACAGCTAGATACTCATCCCATGCCTTGCTACCCTCACCCTCCTGAATATAAATCAGGTTCAGAAGATCTTTCCAACCCTCCTCGATCAAAGTCAACACGGCTGAAGGTACACTTCGACCCTGCAATAATAAATTTAGAGTTTGAGCAACCCTAATTTTAGCCTCTTCAACCTTATGTAAACCTTCAGCAGCGGCCGCTACCCTCTGAACATTTTTAACATACAGCTGATTTTGTCGTTCGATGATAGTATTCAGTTCATCCAGAACATAATCAAACACCCCTGTATCCTGCTCAAACTCTTCAACAATTTTATGCACTAGCTCTCGCACCCTTTTATTACTAGCAGGGTTAAGCCTAGAACCTTTTGCCCCTAGCTGAGCAATACGATTCATCACCGCGCGCACTGAACTACTATGGTCCTCGAAGAAGTTTTCGTCCTTTAACAATACTTTCAAAACAGGCACTTCTAGTTTGAATAAATGCTCCTTCGCTTCAGTACTTATCCTTGGGTTTTTTCGCATACTAAAGAAAAAGCGATCGACAACATCAATTGCGGCTTGATGGTCGTCTTCAATACCTTTTTCAAGCTCATCTGACTTGATGAGATTATCTTTAACTCGAGACATTAAACTGAGCGGTTCTTCATGAGCATCGCGGGTTTGAACAGCTTGGATAGATGCTGCCTGCAAGCTTGATAAACCTTCTGCTAATTCATCATGAGAATACTGTTGGGTGTAAACATCCCCTTCTGTACCCGCTGGAGCATTTTCAGTACCTGCATTTGGTGAACCAGATCCCCCTTCTGTTGAAGCCAATCCGCCCTTAGCCCTTAAAGAGCGCATCAAACCCACTGCATTATTAAGCGCTACCTGGGCATTTTCTTGATTCTGTTTAAAGCTAACATCATTTTCATTCTTTTGAATACCGAAGGGAACATCTGCATTCATAAAAGGTGGAGACGTGACTAATGTACTCTCCTGCTGAGACTGAAACTGCTCAGTATTTCTCAACCCATGCGTGGGCGTGTCAATATTATTCGGAGCAGAAGACGTATGACGAGCGCCTGAACTCGCACCATCAGCACTCGCACCACCAGCACTCGTACCACCAGCACTCGCACCACCAGCACTCGCACCACCAGCACTCGCACCACCAGCACTCGTACCACCAGCACTCGCACCGCCAGCACTCGCACCACCAGAATTCGAATCGCCAAAATTCTCTTTAGAAACGCTTTGCTCTTGTATTTTATCAAGTTCTGGAGTCGGCGCTTTATTGGTTCTTTTCGGTTTGCTAAGTCCTAACTTAGACAAATCTACCTTTGGTAAAATATCGTGGCGTATCAATATTTTATTCAAGCCCGAATAGAGGTCATCAAGATTCACCATTACTTGCCGCTCAAAAACCTTAAAAACTATTTTCTCAACGTGGATGCCTAATGAAAATGCACTAATTGCTGACTGAAATGCACTCACCAATAGGGATGGCCCAAAAACACATTGAGGGTGCGACTTATTACAAATACCAATAAAGTCCAGACGTACCTTCAAAGACAATAACAAATTACGGTAGTTTGTTTCCGATCGCGTAATCAGTACTCTTGAAATTAACCAGTCTTCAAACTCGCCTTTATCAATAAGAGATAAACGCTCGCTCATATCCGTTCCGGACGAAATACTTTGCTGATAAGAACCAATCGGGTCTTGAATAGCGATAGAAAATCGTTCTTGAATGACAGATTGTTTATGCTCAATCTGCTCAGCTATAGCCATCATCGCATTAGATAATTGATCACTCGAAGCTGAGACAGACTCAGTTTTTATCTGACTAACAAGTAAAGGACATAATTCTTCAATCATAGGGGAAGTATATTGCTGAATAAGATCAATACATTCACTCACAATCTGCTTCACAACACGCTCTGGTGTGGTGCGCTCATCCTTCGGTTGCTGGGTTCGCATTAAGGATTTAACGGCATCCGTGCATGTTTCAAGAAACCTGACGCCCATTGCTTCAGTCAGCATATGGACAAGCGCCAACTTAATTTCAAAAACTTGATTATCATCACCAACAAACCTTAGTTTCAGCAGTCTATCTGATTGATATTGTTGAAAATCTTCTATGGCCTGCTTAGTGTTTGAATCAAACTTAATAAACATACCCTCAGAACAGTAATCTGCAATCATGCATGGCCAAGGCTCCGATCGATCAAGACAAAGCTGAGCTTTGTGATGAATAGGCCGACGTAAGCTTGAGCGACGTTCTGCGTTTTTATCCATAGTGATCGACTGTTTTCCAAAACGTTCTAAATTAATACTTTACAAGTAAGCACTTTAATAAGTTACTACTTTATAAGTTAGTGCGACATATAACTGCTTTAAATCTATTTACCCTAAAGAATAGTCTTCATTAATACTTTTGCATTCCGGTGTGTATTGTAGTTTTTTTCACCAGGCAAGAGCTCTGTTGACACAACATAGAAGCCTCGCTCTTTAAACCATTGCTCTGTTTTAGTTGTTAATACAAAAAGTTTAGACAAATCCTGGTTTTTTGCCTTAATAGTAACAGCCTCGAGTAAACGATCTCCCCGTCCTTTTTTACGGTAGCTAGGGTCCACTGCGAAGCATGAAAGCTCTGCCGATTGGCTTTCAGGAAAAGGATACAAGCCCACGCAAGCAATAATTGCATTGTCACGCACTTCAACTAAAAAATAGTCCAGCTCAGTTTCTAGAAGCTCTCTCGAACGCCTAACTAAAAAACCTTGCTCTTCTAAAGGCCGAATCAGCTCTAAAATACCATTGGTATCTTCAAGTCGAGCTGGACGAATCTGATCGAAGTTATCGACACTCACCATAGTGCCTATCCCATCTCTCGTAAAAAGCTCCTCAAGCAAAGCCCCATCGTGAGAGTAACTGAGTATATGCGCTCGCGTCACACCCGCTCGACAAGCCTGCGCAGCCGCTCTAAGTTGATTGAGCTGAGACTGAATCAAACCGGCCTCAGCAACTTCAGCCAACATTTCTTGAGTACACGCAAGCGCTTGATCAACCGTTAACTGTTGCAATAAATGCCCATGTCGATTCTTTAGACCATTTTCCGACCCAAAAAAAACAATTTTGTTGGCATTTAGTTGAACGGCAATATCACTCGCCAGCTCTTCATAACTCAAATTAAAAATATCACCACTCATGGAATAGCCTGTGGAAGGCACCAATACAACAGATTTATTTTCTAAATGATGTAATATTGAATCAGTATCAATACTTCTTACATGCCCCGTCTGACCAAGATCAACGCCATCGCTCACACCATACGGTTTCGCCATCACAAAATTACCGCTCACCACATTTAATTTAGCACCATGCATAGGCGAATTAATAATGCCCATGGAAAGTTTTGCTTCCAACTCAGAACGAAGACGTCCATATGCTTCTAGTACATAGGGCATCATTGAAATATCAGTCACTCTTAAGGCTTGATGAAATTTAGATTGAATACCATTGGTTTTTAGCAAATCCTCTATTTGCGGCCTTGCTCCGAAGACAATCACCAAACGAATTCCCAAGCTATTCAGTAATGCAATATCGTGAATAATATTATCTAAGTTAGGGTGATTTAAAGCATCACCACTGACACCCAATACCATCACTTGATTACGTTGTGCATTAATATAAGGTGAGGCTTTTCTGAACCAACCCACCCATTTTTTCATTTCAGACATTTATTTCTCATCTACCTTGTCGTCAAGGACAACATTTTTTATTATGTCTTCAGTTCGCCAAACTTCAATTACCTCAACTTGGTGGGGCTTTAATTCATAATCAATGATGCCTACCCCCAACTGCTGACTAATATTTAAACGATATTCATTCGTATTTTTTAGTATGCCCTCATAGGCCTTACCATCTTTCATTTTCACCTTAATACGACCGTCCATAAAGTGAACAAGATCGTCATATGTGGTTACACGATAGGCTTTAAAAGGCGCTTTAATAATAACTTCCTCAACCGGTTTAACCACTACAGGTGCAGGCGGCCTGAAATGTTTGCCACTTAAAACCAAACTCATTCCTGTTACTGCTTGGTTATTCAGAAATGCTGTTAGACCAAAACGTTCCACTAAATTTTGGTCAAATAGTGAAGAGTATGTATCTACTTTAAAAGGGCCAGGTAAATTCATTTGAACTTTAAGCTTTCCTCCTTGCAATAAATAGTCGTGATACAAATTTTGTACGACAGAATCGGATAAAACCCCTATGTCAAACATTGCCACCTGCCAAGACTGTGCAGCTAATCGACTATAGTCCTCTCGTGTTATGCCAGATAAGCCTGAACAATAATTACTTAAACGCCGAAAATAACCTCCCTCTTGATGAGTTAACGACAAAGACTGCAATTGCAGTTCATTTAGATCTAAACCGGATAATTGCACAGGAAATCCATCTGAAAGCCACTCAGAGTGAATATCAAGTTTACCTAATTGAAACATATTCAGACTTAAATCAAAGGCATCTAAATTAGATGATAATACTTTTCTTTTTAAACTTAAGGATGCATGTAACTCATCAACTCCCATACTTTGCAAGATTTCGTGATCCACTCTGTCTTTCTGACCACACGCATATAAACCTAAGGGCTTCAACCAAGCGACACCGTATTCCATCGCTACCCATTCATCCAGATCACGCCCCTTAAGAGGGATTCGAACATCAGGTATCTCAACTTCATTCAGACCACTAAAATTACCACTTTTAAGAAAAGAGAGGTTTAACAGTAGGTCAATATAAGCGGTGTAATGAAGATTGATTTTTTCAAAATAAAACGTCCTTTTTAAAGCATACGGCGTAATAACGACATCATGAATACTTAAAATGCCATTAAAATCAGAGGAGATCCACTCGTATGTCAGTGCAACATTTTGTTGATTATCTTGCTTTATTTTCTCGATAATTTGATAAGAAAAAAGGGCGATGAAAGCCTTCGAACCCAAAATCGAAAAAACAACCAAAAATATCAGAAAAAACAGCTTTTTCTTCATTATTATGTCCAATAACCTTTTGATGTAATAACTAAATAGTACTTTTTAAAAGCGCTAATCTCGTCGTTTCTGTGAAGCTGCAAAGCCATGTCAAACACCTCATAAAGTAATATATCTCTACATTCAAAAGAGTGATAGGCAAAAGCAAACACAGAATATGTTCTATCCTGTAAATAAACTATAGCAAAAATTCTAAAGAATCTTCTTTATCTTCACTGATTTAGGTCTAAGCTATTAAGAAACGCTTAAACTAAACATCGCCATAAGCTCTATAAAGAACTATCCTTCTAATTTATTATGCAAGACCAAATACTAACATAAGCATCAAAAGCAGCACCCACGAACATGAACCACTCTAACGATATATCAACAGCAATTGCACTTTTAAAGCGAACGCTGCCTGAAATGAATAAACGCAATATCCCTACCACGCCAAATAACTACGCGATTTGGTATGAATATGTGAACGGTGACAACCAAAATCTTGAGAGTGCGATTCAAGAATTAGATAAAAAACGTACGACATTCACAAACGAAGTACTTCAATCTTTATACTCTGAATACATCTCTGACGCTCATGAAGCAGCAGTCAACCAGTTAAGCCAGAGTGTTAAAGAAATCATTCATGACTTTCTTGAAAAAGTGAGCAAAGAAGGCAAAAGCCTAAGTGATTATTCTCGAATCTTAGCCGATTTTTCCTCCAAGGTTGAAGGGATTAACGATATAAGTAGCATTAAACATCTGATTGGCCACTTACTAGACGAAACAAAAAAACGTGAAAATGCAACTCAGAGCATGCAAACTTCACTTGAAACAATGGCCTTAGAAATGAAGAAGCTTCGCTCAGAAGTTTCAAAACTAAACTCTGAAGCGACAACAGACACTTTAACCAAGGTGAACAATCGACATGCTTTTGATATGGAAATAGAAAACTATATTTCCACCAGTAACGCCGATTCACAACCTCTCTCATTACTGTTTATCGACTTAGATCACTTCAAAAAATTCAACAATAAGTTTGGCCACTCCATTGGAGATAAAGTCCTTCGCTTTGTCGCCACCTTATTGAAAAATAATATTAAAGGACGCGACCTGGTTGCGCGCTTTAGTGGGGAGCAGTTCGTAATCTTGCTTCCTGAGACCTTACATGAAGGCGCAATGGCCGTTGCCGAAAATATTCGAGATAAGCTTTCAAAACAAACCTTATCTGATAGTGCTGAGAAGATTGAACTAGGTACTGTTACCGCGTCTATTGGTGTGTCGTCTTTACATAGCGAGGTCACGTCCGACCAACTCATTCGTCGAGCCGAGATGTTCATGCATGAAGCAAAAAAAACAGGTCGAAATAAAGTAATTGGCGCGCCTCATGATCAACATTCTGACGGCGAAACATCTATAACTTTGATTTAACACTTTAATAATAACTTAGGCTCTGGTAGACCATACCAAAGCCTAATACACAATCAAAATTATAGGTCATTATTAGTAATAAGCGTACCCACACCTTCATCTGTAAAAATTTCCAATAGCGTTGAATGACTCACTCGCCCATCAATGATATGAGCGCTTTTCACACCACTATTTACCGCATCCAGTGCACACTTTATTTTCGGCAACATGCCGCCATAAATAGTGCCATCAGCGATCAACTCATTTACCTGTCGAGTAGATAATCCCGTGAGAACCTCACCTGATTTATCCTGCAAGCCTGCAATGTTTGTCAATAATATTAGTTTCTCAGCATTTAACTCTTCGGCAACCTTACCTGCAACCAAGTCTGCATTGATATTATAAGACACACCATCTTCACCGACGCCTATGGGAGCAATCACCGGAATAACATCGCTCTGAGTCAGCATATTAATCACACTGGCGTCTATCTTTTCTACTTGACCCACATGCCCAATATCAATAATTTCCGGACGTTGCACTTCTGGAGAAGCTTTATCAACATTTAGTTTTTTGGCTCTTATCAGATTAGCATCTTTCCCAGTCAAACCAATTGCCTTACCACCATTACTATTAATTAGCGCAACAATTTCTTTATTTACCTTACCACCCAGAACCATTTCAACTACATCCATAGTCTGACTGTCAGTGACACGCATACCATCAACAAAATGACTCTCAATATTCAATCGCGCCAATAGCTCACCTATTTGGGGTCCGCCACCATGCACAATGATAGGGTTAATACCCACCAATTTCATCAAGACAACATCACGGGCAAAGCTATTTTTAAGCTCTTCATTTTCCATTGCATTTCCCCCGTACTTAATCACGAGAGTCGCTCCAGCAAAACGCTGAATATAAGGTAAGGCTTTACTTAATACTGAAGCAACTTGTGTTGCAGAATCTATACTCAAACTCATATTGTTCTCAATTAATACTTTCTTGGCACACGACTTTCAGGTCGCACTTCACTTTATATTCAGAGCAACTCAGCCCCATCAAACTAGAAATCACAATCCAAAGTTGGATCAACACGCTTGAGCTGAGTAATGAACTTTTGCTTTATTTCTTCTAAAGCAGCATCGTCATCCGCCTCAAACCTTAATACCAACACTGGCGTCGTATTAGAAGCGCGACATAAACCCCAACCATTTGGAAAATCGACTCTTAAGCCGTCAATAGTAGAGATATTCCCTCCCACAAACTGATCTTTAAGTGCGCATAATTTATCAACCAGATCAAATTTCGACTCATCAGTTACGGTAATATTAATCTCAGGGGTACTCACATCCTCAGGAAAACCGGCAAATACTTCATCAGAAGTTTTATCTTCAATTCCAAGCACTTCAAGGAGTCGTGCGGCGCTATACAAACCATCATCAAAGCCATACCAGCGCTCTTTAAAGAATATATGTCCGCTCATCTCACCCGCCAATAAGGCACCTGTTTCTTTCATTTTAGCTTTAATAAGAGAGTGGCCAGTTTTCCACATAACCGGACGTCCGCCATAACTACTAATCAAGCCATTTAGACGTCGAGAGCATTTTACATCAAAGATAATATCAGCCCCTGGATTTCTAGAAACGACATCACGAGCAAATAACATAAGTAAACGGTCAGGCCAAATAATTTTTCCTGTATTAGTTACCACACCTAAGCGGTCACCGTCACCATCAAAAGCAAGACCAATATCTGCATCATGCTCTTTAACAGCAGCAATAAGATCCTGAAGATTTTCAGGCTTACCTGGATCAGGGTGATGATTAGGAAAATTACCATCAACCTCACAATAAAGAGGAATAACCTCACAACCAAGTTCCTCAATTAACTCGGGAGCAATACCTCCAGCAACACCATTCCCTGCATCCAGTACTACTTTAAGGGGCGCAGCCACTGCAATATCATTCAAAATAGTATCTAGATAATCACGGGTAACATCCCGCTCAGTTCTCGAACCCTGCCCAACCGAAAAGTCTTGCAAAATGATACGATTATAAAGCTTTTGAATATCGTCACCCGCAAGGGTATTGCCCGCTATCATCATTTTGAAACCATTATAATTACTCGGGTTATGACTACCTGTAATCATGACTCCGCTACCCGTTTCAAACTGATGAGTAGAAAAATATAGCACTGGAGTCGGGACCTGACCCACAACAATTACATCCATCCCCGTACTAACAATACCTTTGGTTAAAACCTCACAATAACCCACACTCGACAAGCGACCATCATAACCAACACACATTGCAGTTTGGCCTTGCGCCAGCGCCTCTGTAGCAATAGATTTACCGAGCAATTCAACAATTCCCTCATTTAGGGTTTCATTTACAATACCCCGAATATCATAAGATCTAAAAATTGATTGGGGTACATCTAAATCTAACTGATCAAGCTCTTGTACCATCGCACTGGTTTCGACATCAAAGTCATTATCGATGCCACCACTATCTACACCATCGGCCGCAGCATCAGAAAGCACATCCAAGTCTAATAAGTCGTCATCAAATAGGGGTGCATCTCGATCTTCCTGAGTTGGAATTTGTATAGCTTCCTCATTTTCTAACTGAGCTTTTACTTTATTATCTTGCTTAACGCTCGCTTTAACTTCAGATAAGAGCTTACGTGCCTGCTGAACGCTCGCATCAGCCATTGAAAACAACTCACCATAAACGAACTTATTTGGCACAGGCCCCTCACTCGGTATTGACGCCTTTATAACCTGCGTAGCCAACTGTAAGTCCTGACGAATCAAGTTAATATTAATTCGACAGATAATGAATACGGCAATTGTCAGTAGAAGCCCTATACCTCCTAATATAATCCAGAATAAAGTTCGATCGAGGCGCATAAGTTGACTTTGCTCTGGCGCATAACGTATTCGCCACTGCGCAAGCTGGGTACCCTGATAAACAGCACCTTGTAAGTCTCCCCGCCCCTGAGAAAGAACCACCCTATCTTGCATAGTAACAATTGCTAGCTCACCAGACGGTAATGACTGAGGAATTTGCAGCAAAGGTTTTAGTGCAGATAAATCAAAGATTGCTAACAATGCACCTTCGGAAACAGATCCTCTGACTTCCGATGTGACTTTTACAGCGACCTGAAAAAGCCATTCATCCTGATGCTTAAAAGCTTCAACCCCTACTTTTTCGCCTTTAACAGCGCGCCTCAATAGATCAATACTTGCAAAACTTAACTCAGGATACACTTGATTAATTTGAGAAAGGTCCGACGAAGGGACGATGTAGAACTGATCCAATTCACGCCACAAGCCTTTAACAACAGAGTTAATTTGTTGGCGCTTAAGCTCATCACTCAATGAAGCCCCGATTTCGCCTGTCGTAGATAGATTCGAAATGGCATTGAGTTTATCTTCAAGGTAAAAATCCAGGCTCTGCTGAACAGAAACAGACAAGGTTGCTTTAATTGCACTGTGCTGCTGCTTCTCAGACTCAGTTATAAATAAATATTCGAGTAAAAGACAGGCAATCGCGAAAAATAATATAACTAACAAACTCGTTTGGAAGATCCAAACATGTAATTTTTTACCCGTGGTAACGTGCTTGTTTTTATGTCCATTCGCTTTCGTTGATTTTTTCTTATTTTGTGTCGCATCCTGCTCTTTCACAACATCTGCTTTTTTCTTAAATAGCTTCATATATTTACCTAATTTCCTCTGGCTCTATAGCATCCTTACTTGCGCCCGGTAGAACCAAAACCACCGTCGCCACGATTGCTTTCAACAAATTCATCCACTATTTCCAAACCAACCTGAACAACAGGAACAATGACCATTTGAGCTATACGCTCTCCAATATCAATAGTAAATGTCTCTTTTCCCCTATTCCAACAAGACACCATTAATTGCCCCTGATAATCAGAATCAATTAATCCAACCAGGTTACCTAAAACGATACCATGCTTATGACCTAAGCCTGACCTAGGTAAAAGCATAGCAGCCAAGCTAGGGTCTTCCACATAAATAGCCATACCTGTAGGTATCAAAAAGGTATCCCCAGGCGCTAAGTCTATTTTTTCATCCAAACAAGCACGTAAATCGATACCGGCTGAGCCGGCCGTTGCATATTCAGGCAGAGGAATAGATTCTCCAATTCGCTTATCTATAATTTTTACTTGTAGAGTTTGTTGTTTCATATAAAGAAGTCTTACTATAATTAATTAAAATGTTTACTTAATATTTAAACTAGGCGTTGAATAATTTCAGCTACGATCTGATCGGAAAGATCTGACTTAAGTTGGCGTTCTAACTTTACTTCACTGGTAGGGGAAACAATATACACTTCGTTTTCATCACTATTGAAACCGAGCCCTGGCACTGAAACATCATTAGCCACGATCAGGTCTAATTTTTTCTGTTTTAATTTATTTTTAGCATAATGAAGAAGGTCATTTGTTTCTGCTGCAAAGCCCACTGTAAATGGTTTATTCTTATGTTTAGCAACTGCCGCAACAATATCTGGATTCTGCGTTAAAGATAATTCTAGGTTCTCGTTTTCCAAGCCCTTTTTCTTAATCTTTTGCTGCTCTATATTAATAGGGCGATAGTCAGCTACCGCGGCACAGGCAATAAAAACATCACAACCTGACTCAAGCTCAGTCATGGCAGCCTCATACATATCTAATGCAGAAACTACATTCTTTTGAGAAGCGCCCAGAGGAACCACCTGGCTAGTAGGACCGGATATCAACACAACCTCCGCACCTCTTTGAATACAACTAAAGGCCAAAGCGTAGCCCATTTTTCCTGAACTATGATTACTAATATAGCGAACTGGGTCAATTGCCTCTCTGGTTGGCCCTGCAGTTATCACAACCTTTTTACCCGCCATATCATGATTAGAAGAAGAACATAAACCTTCGAGCAAAGATTTAATTTCATCCGCCTCAAGCATTCTGCCAAAACCGACATCTCCACAAGCTTGCTCACCCTCAGCTGGCCCCAATATGGTTAGCTGTGAACCAAAGAGTCCTTTCAATTCAGATAGATTTCGTTGCGTAAGAGGGTTTTTCCACATTTGCTGATTCATGGCAGGCGCTATCGCAACAGGCGCAGAGGATGCAAGCAAAAGTGTTGTCAGCAAGTCGTCAGCTACGCCCTGAGCATAACGCGCGATGAAATTTGCGGTAGCTGGCGCAATAACAATTAGATCTGGCCACTTAGCAAGCTCAATGTGCCCCATACCCGCTTCTGCAGTAGTATCCAATAAGCTGACATGTACATTTTGACCTGACAAAGCTTGCATCGTTAATGGTGTAATAAATTTTTGAGCGCCATCCGTCATAACAACACGAACATCAGCACCTGTTTTTTTTAGCGCACGGCATAATTCGGCTGATTTGTAGGCAGCAATGCCACCTGTTAACCCTAACAAAATTTTTTTATTGCGCAGGCTCTTGACCATGATAAACCTTCACTAAAACAGACATTAGAAAGGCTGGAACCATACCATTCATAGGGCATAATTTCACGTATTAACAAAATAAACTTAGACTGAACAGAGAAGCAAACAAGTACGGAGGCAATAATGAGTATGAAGAAGAATGTATATAAGAAAATATGAGGATATTAAAAAGAGAGGTCTTTCGAAATATAATAAATTCACCAAGCACTAGTATGACACCAGCACTTGGCAAAAAACACCAGTAGTTAAAACTACATAGGTGTTACATTTTCAGCCTGTGGGCCTTTGTTACCTTGACCTACAGTAAATTCTACTGCTTGGCCTTCAGCTAGCGTTTTAAAACCATCTGATTGGATTGCACTGAAGTGAACAAAAACGTCTGGACCGCTTTCTTGCTCAATGAAACCGAAACCTTTAGATTCGTTGAAAAACTTAACTTTACCTGTAACTCTATCTGACATAATCATATCCTGACTAAATAACTAAACTTAAATACGCCGAAAATCTGGATATAACTTATGCTTACAGAATGAGCACTATAACTAGCACTAAGCATTCGAAATGCAGAACATAAAAAAATAGCCGGGCTTTCAAGGCTAGGGGCAGTATACCCTTTTTTTAAAATAAAAAAAACATCTATAATAGTACATCACAAAAACAAACTTTAATAACAGATTAATCAGACATGAATAAAGTAATACGAACCGAGATATTCACCCGCTTTCGCACAAACAACCCAAAACCGCAAACGGAACTTAATTACAACACCCCGTTTGAGCTACTAATTGCTGTCCTGTTGTCAGCACAAGCCACAGACATAAGCGTAAACAAAGCGACCGACAAACTATTTCCAGTTGCAAATACGCCAGATGCCATACTTAACTTAGGCCTAGACAAACTTAAGCAATACATCAAAACGATTGGCTTATTCAACACCAAAGCTGAAAACGTCATTAAAACCTGCAACATATTAAAGTATCAACACAACAGCGTCATCCCAGACACGCGAGAAGCACTTGAAGCCTTACCCGGCGTTGGTAGAAAAACAGCAAATGTAGTACTCAACACAGCCTTTAAGCAGCTCACAATGGCCGTTGACACACATATCTTCCGCGTTTCAAATCGAACAAAAATAGCTTCAGGAAAAAACGTACTTGAGGTAGAAAAGAAGCTTATAAAACTCATACCGAAAGAATTTCTTCTCGATGCACACCACTGGCTCATTCTTCATGGTCGCTACATATGCACAGCCAGAAAACCAAAGTGCGGCGCATGCCCAATAGAAGACCTATGTGAATTCAAGGAAAAGACAGAGTATTAACACACTAAAACTCTAACCAAGCTCACCCCCCATAAAAGCAAAAAACTGTGCCGATTATCGATCGACACAGTTTCTTTTTAAACAATACGGATTATATTAAAAGCATTAAAAGCAGCCATTAAATAATGTTTCACCATTCAAGCCCTGCTTTTCAAGAATATCCCTAAGACGCTTCAACGCCTCTACTTGAATTTGACGTACACGTTCACGCGTCAAACCTATCTCTTTACCCACCTCTTCCAGCGTACTCATTCGATAACCACGCAAACCAAAGCGACGAGACAAAACTTCCTGCTGTTTGCCGGACAACTGATCCAACCAACCATCAATACTACCGCGCAAATTACTATCCTGAAGCAGCTCAGCTGGATCTGACGCAGATTCATCCGCCACGGTATCCAACAGACACTTATCACTACTACCGCCAATTGGCATATCGACAGATGCTACACGCTCATTCAAACCTAGCATGCGCTTAACATCAGCTACAGGCTTGTCTAACAAATCAGCTATCTCTTCTGGAGATGGCTCATGATCTAGCTTCTGAGTCAACTCACGCGCCGCCCGAAGATACAAATTCAACTCTTTAACCACATGAATTGGCAAACGAATCGTTCTTGTTTGATTCATAATAGCGCGTTCAATCGTTTGACGAATCCACCAGGTTGCATAAGTAGAAAAGCGGAATCCACGCTCTGGATCAAACTTCTCAACCGCACGAATCAAGCCTAGATTACCTTCTTCAATCAGATCCAACAGCGTTAGGCCACGATTCACATAGCGACGTGCAATCTTGACAACTAAACGAAGATTACTTTCTATCATTCGCTTACGGCCAGCTTCATCACCCTTCTGCGCGAGTCTAGCAAAATAGACTTCTTCTTCAGGAGATAGCAGAGGCGAAAAGCCAATTTCATTTAGATACATTTGTGTAGCATCTAACTGACGATATGTTTGCCCTTCTGTAGTAGCTTTATCTTCTGATGTTTTTTTAGCCTTTCCCCGGGTCGCCCTAATCGGCGTTACCACCGAGTCTACACCACTCCCCTCGCTGGAACAGTCTGACGTATCTGGTGATGCCTTTTCTTCAACATCTACAACTTCATCAAATAACACTTCTCTTTCTGCTGACATATCTCTCGCCTCGCTTTTTATTGTTTGCCCAACCCAGTCTTCCTTGGTGAGCAACCTAGCTATTCATTTTTTGCGCCCGCATTTAGCGTTCACTTGTTTTATATTTATTAAAAAGGGCTTACCTTTCAGGCAAATATTTCATTGGATCAACCGGCAGACCGTTACGTCGAATCTCAAAATGAAGCATTGCTTGTTTTTTATCAGAGACCCCCATCTCCGAAATTTTATCTCCAATTCTTATTTTTTGGCCTTCCTTAACCAGGATTCGCTTATTATGAGCATAAGCACTTAGATATTCTTCATTATGATTAATGATGACTAAGTTGCCGTAACCCAAAAGCCCACCACCTGCATAAACCACCTCCCCAGTGGCCGCTGCAAATATCGGAGCACCTATCGAACCAGCAATATCCAAACCTTTGTTTGGCAGTTCCTGATTACGCTTCCTTTTTTTGCTTATAGAATACTTGGCAAGTATCGGGCCAACATATGGCCACGCCCATTTTATGTTCTTGAACTTCTTATGTTTTTTATTTTTTGTAACAGACTTACCTACTGATACACTCGCTTTACCTTCCGTTACATTTCGTTTTGATTTTTTCTCTTTTGTATCGCCACTCAATGCGAGAGACCGACCCCCCCCCACTTTCTCAAGGTTTATTTTCTGCCCAGGAACAATGACATAAGGTGATTCGATATTATTAGCTTGGGCAAGTTCCTTCAGCTCACGTCCGTAGCGCCAGGCAATCGAATATAAGGTGTCACCTGAACGAACAACATGCCGACCAAAGTAGACAGAAGGATTGAAGCTTTTATCAAGATAAATAGATCGGGATGTGCAAGCTGAACAGCCCCACAAAACAAAGATACATAATGTTACAGTATAAAAATAGCGCTTATTTTTCATACAAAGAAGATGTTCAAGCGAACAAATAGTAAACAACACCCCCTCCTTAATAAACCTCAAATAGAATAAAAATAATTATTGTTATAGCTTTTTCTTCTTATAAGCTAGAAATAATCTTAAGTTAGAAAGCTAAGTTATTCATCTTTAATTATATTCTTGAAACTTCTATAGATAGTACTCGTTACCCAAAAACCTAAAGTGTTACCTTAAGGAACATAAAACAAAACTAGATCACATTTTATTTTTCATCATCACCAGCAAAGTGAGCTAAAGAAATAACCAGTATTGCCGCTGATGCCGCACAAAGAATCGCCAGCATAAATTGAGAAGAAAGCCCCGTTAGTATCTCATATGTATCAGGCAAAATATTTTCCTCAAGCAAAGGCACGAGCTGCCCGTGCCGATCCTCACGAAAGCTAAGTACCGACTTCCATGGCCAAACTTTACTTAACGCCCCCACCATAAAACCAGTCAAAACCGCCAACGTTAGGTTCTTATAACGAGAAAATGCCCATACAAGTATATTTGCAATAGATAGCAAGCCAACCAAACACCCTGAAACAAATACACCCAATACAATAAAATCAAATTCTTTAATTGCCATCAAAATAAAAGAGTAAGTACCTAATATAACCAAAATAAAGCTCCCTGAAATACCAGGTAACACCATCGCACAAATTGCCAGAACCCCCGAAAGAAAGGCAGTAAGCTTGTTTGCCTCCAAACCTGCAGGCGTCAAGTGGGTAATAAATAAAGCAATCACCAAACCTAAAAGTGCAAACACCAACAACTTAAAAGACCATTGAGTAATTTCTCTGCCAATAATATAAACAGAGGCGAGAATTAAGCCGAAAAACGCCGCCCATAAAGGTATTGGGTGATGAAGCAATAAGTAAGTAATAATTTTAGCCAACGAAACAACACTGATTAAAATTCCCGAAAACAGCGTCAGTAGAAAAGCACCATCAACCGTTTGCCAGAAGACTACCCACTGCCTACTTTTCACTAGATCAATAAAGGCCGGCAAAATTGCCTTTAGTGCTTGCAGTAAGCGCTCATAAATTCCAGTGATAAAAGCGACCGTACCTCCAGAAACGCCGGGAACAATATCTGCTGCCCCCATCAAAATCCCTTTAAATAAAACCCATAAATCTATTTTCAAAAATCATCTCTCTTATATAGAAGCAATAGAGCATTTACTATTGGGTACTCTTTTAATAAAGTTTGGCGCACCCAATTTAACGAATAGTTCCCGGCAAGAAAGGTACGAACATCGCAGGTTCGATAATTTTTTGCTCATAACTCGAACCTCGACGCGTCACAATCGTTAGACTTTGAGAAACATCCCCTAAAGGCAGGATCATTCGCCCACCTTCTTTTAACTGTCGAACAAGCTCCAGCGGAATCTCTTTTGGCGCAGCCGTCATAATTACCGCATCATAAAGCCCTCTCTCAGGCCAACCGATACCACCATCCGCATGTCGCGCATAAATATTCCGTAATTTAAGAAGTTTAAAACGAGACAGCGCTTTTTCTAATAGAGGGTAGATACGCTCAACACTGAAGACCTCGTCGACCAGCTGCGCTAAAACTGCAGCCTGATACCCTGACCCAGTCCCCAACTCTAAGACTCTGCGAGGTGATGACTCAAGAATCAGCTCGGTCATCCTTGCCACAATATAAGGCTGAGAAATAGTCTGATTATGCCCTATTGGCAGCGCAGTATCTTCATACGCACGATGCGCCAAAGCCTCATCTAAAAATATATGCCGTGGCGTTTCAGCCATGACTGACAAGACTTGTTCATTTTTTATGCCTTCATCCCGAAGACGCTGAATCAAACGTAAGCGTGTACGTTTAGATGTCATCCCAATCCCTGCGAGGTCAAGAGTTTGACTCACCCGTTTATTCCTCTAACCAAGATTTAATCGTACTCAGCGCCTCATGGCGGGTCATATCAACCTGCATCGGAGTAACTGAAACATAATCATTTGCCACTGCATTAAAATCAGTACCCGGACCCGCATCATCACCCTCACCCGCCAAGGATATCCAATACCGTTTACGCCCTCTGGGGTCGAATATCTGCTCAGGCGGCTGACCTTTTGCCCTATGCCCTAAGCGAGTCACTTTAACACCTTTGAGCTGTTCATAAGGAACATCAGGCACATTAATATTTAAAATCGTCCTGGAAGGTAAGCTCGGCGCATCTTGACGCGCCAACAAATCTAACACCACCTTTGCCGCCGTCTCATAATTAAACTGACCACGGTTAACCAAGGAGACTGCAATAGCAGGTTCAGTTAAGAACCGCCCCTCTATTGCCGCAGCGACAGTACCCGAATATAAAACATCATCCCCAAGATTTTCATGACTATTAATCCCGGATATAACACGCGAAAACGACATCCGCTCGCTACCCTGCTGCGCCGCTTCAAATAAAGAAGACAAGCCTAAATGCACACTATCAGTTGGCGTGCCATCCACACAATAGTAACCATTCACGAGCTTAGTCACCTGTAATGGACGCCCAAGCGTTAACGAACCACTTGCTCCGCTATGATCTCGATCAGGCGCGACAACCTGAACATCAAAAGCAGCAGAAAGCACTTCAGCGAGAACACGAATACCTTCCGCATTGACACCATCATCATTTGATACTAACAAAGACATACGCTCTAACTTTCCCCTAAAATTACGGAAAACTCCATTAACTCTGACAGTAGTGAGGTCGCAAAAATACCACTTGGCAAATCAAACGCCAGCACTAAAGTGTCCCCCTCTATTTGCCAGGACAAATTATCGGGCATAATAGAGAATGCTCGCCGCTCCAACTTTAAACGATTTTTATGTATGCCTTTAGCCAATGAAGGGTAGCTATTCAAAATCTGTTTTTCAGCATCTGATAATTCCGCCACACCTTCCTGCGGATCCCCATATAATGGCCCTCCTACAGTAGCAGATAACCAAACCCCGTCTTTTATTGCTTCAGCTAAATTCAAATTGAATAAAAACGAGCGCGCAGCTGATAAGTAAAAAGACCGCTGAGAACGCGAAGCTTTTATCTCGCCTTCAAAATAGCGCTCTCCTCTTTCAAGATTTGCGCCTTGGAAACCAAAACGTTGCAAGCCATAGTAATTCGGAAAGCCCTGTTCTTTTATGATTTTTAGCCCTGTTTCAAGATCATCCACACGATCTAATTCACGTACAACGATTCTGAAACGATTGGCATCATGCTCACCGCGACGCAGCTTTTTAGAATGACGAATATGTTTTAAAATTGTGACATGTTCAAGATCAAACGCAGCCCAATCAGGCTCTGATTTTGCCCCCAAATATACACTAAACCACTGCTGAGTCTTTGCCCAACGATCCTTCAGGCCAGATAAGCCAACATCCATTTTTTTTACATTAGCAAATTGAGCTATTTGCCCTGCTACATATTCAGTATTTTGCCCTGACTTTTCGACCCATAACCAAACATGCTCACCCTCACCACTTAATTCCGGGTGCATTAACTCTTCTACAAAAAAATCCTCAACCTGAGTTTTAATATTGCCTGCTGAAGGGGCGCTATTTGAAGCACGAGGGAAAGCTAAATCATACGTCATATTCAATCTCTTTTATTTTTCACTACCCTGTATAGGTACGAGTAACACACTAACCTGGCAGGCTATCCCTTCTTTGCGCCCGGTAAATCCCAGACACTCAGTCGTTGTTGCCTTTACACCAACATTGCTTATTTCTATCGCTAAATCTTTTGCAATATTCTCACTCATTCGCACAATGAAGGGCGCCATCTTAGGCGCCTGAGCAATAATAGTCGCATCAACATTTCCCACTGCAAAATCTTTATCTTTAATCAAAGATAAGACCGCTCTGAGTAAGTCCCGACTATCAGCGCCTTTCCATCTATCATCAGTATCAGGAAAATGCTTACCTATATCACCTAAAGCCAACGCACCAAGCAAAGCATCCATCAATGCATGAAGTAACACATCGCCGTCTGAATGCGCAATCAAACCTTTTTGGTAAGGTATGTTAACACCACCAAGCGTAATAAACTTACCCTCACCAAAAGCATGAACATCAAAACCGGTACCTATCCTAGGATAAACCATACCGCACTCCTTTTCTTTTTCATCACCTTGCACACTTGTAGATGCACTAAGAATATACTGCCGAGCCAACTCGATGTCATTTGGCCTTGTCACTTTTATATTTTTCTCAGAGCCCGACACTAATAAGGGATGCCCACCACAAGCCTCAATAGCTGAAGCTTCATCCGTTATAAGCTCTTCATTTTTAATACACACAGTTAATGCGTCATATAACTGAGAGTAAGAAAACACCTGCGGAGTCATTGCTCGCCATAAACCACTTCGGTCAACCGTCATTCCAACCTGCAACTGATTATTTGCTCTCTTTATCGTGTCGTAAATAGGTGCAGCTAAAAGACTTCCATCCTGCGCGTTCGGCAATGATGCAATAAGTGCATCAATATCTTCGTGACTCAAACAAGGCCTAGCAGCATCATGCACCCATACCCAATCATCTGCTTTAGCCCTGCCTGCCAGAAAGTCCAAACCATTCATCACAGAATTAACTCGCTCAGCCCCGCCCTCAAATACTTCAGCACACTCATTTTCCGACAGCTCAAGCAACTTGAAATACGGGTCATCCTTGGCGATACCAATCGCGACAGAGTCAAATCGAGGGTGAGAGAGAAAGCAATGAACTGAGTGTTCTAAAATACTTTGCGTGGATATATTAAGGTATTGTTTGGGCAAGCTAGACTGCATTCTTGAGCCAATACCCGCGGCAGGAATAATAACCCAGAATTTGGGTGAAGGTTGGTCGTACATGAGTATTTCAGATCTATTAGGTTGAGGCGGTGCTAACTAAATAGGCAAGATTAAACCTATAGACTATTTGGAGGTCACCACCATAAAAAAGGTTTCGTTGCTCGCAATCATACCAAGATTAAAACGTGCACGCTCTTCTATCGCATCAAAGCCGCGCTTAAGGTCTAATACTTCTGCATTCAAGCGGTTATTTCTTTCACTTAATGACTGATTAATCCCCGCCTGATTTTCTACCTTTTGCTGTAGACGCCAAACCTCAGCAAAACTACCATTCCCTACCCAAAGCCTGTATTGCAGACCAAGAATAACGATGACCATGAGACTCCAAAGAATTTTCATAAACCAAATTTCATTACTGCTAATTTCACAACCACACTCTTCACTAAACTCATTAAAACAGACATCATTACCACACAAACCTCTTTAAGCTAGTACCAATAAAGTGCACACATCAATTATACGCCTCATACGAAACCGCAAATGATTAAAGTTACTCTAGCTCAGAAATAAGCTTTCTGCTAAATGATGAGTCGAACATTAGGATTATTTAATTGAGGAACCAAATAAAAAAGCACCAAGACCATATTATGAACATGATCTGATGCTTTATTAAAACAAGCTTAGAAGGTAATTACTGCCCTTTAATCTCAGAACGGCCTTTATAAGGTGCGCTCGCACCCAGCTGCTCTTCAATTCTTAGCAAGCGATTATATTTTGAGACACGATCAGAGCGGCACAATGAACCGGTTTTTATCTGACCAGCACAAGTCCCAACTGCAAGGTCTGCAATGGTAGTATCTTCTGTTTCACCCGAACGATGAGAAATAACCACCGTGTAACCCGCATCTTTAGCCATTTTGATAGCGTCAAGTGTTTCACTCAAACTACCAATTTGATTGAACTTAATCAAAATAGAGTTACCAATACTCTTTTCAATACCCTCTGAAAGAATCTTAGTATTGGTAACAAATAAATCATCACCCACCAATTGAACTCGACCACCTAACTTTTCAGTCTGGTATTTCCACCCATCCCAATCAGACTCATCCTGACCATCTTCAATAGAGGCGATAGGATATTGATCACACAAGCCTGAAAGATAATCACTAAAACCTTCCGCAGAGAACACCTTACCCTCTCCACTCAGATCATACTTACCGTCTTTATAAAACTCTGATGCAGCACAATCTAAAGCCAAAGTAATATCTTTATCTAATTCATAACCCGCATCAGCAACTGCAACCTTAATGACAGCAAGTGCATCCGCATTAGAAGCCAAGTTAGGTGCGAAACCACCTTCATCACCTACAGCGGTATTCAAACCCTTGCCTTTTAATACACTCTTTAAAGCATGGAAAATTTCAGCACCTGCACGTAAAGCCTCAGCAAATGTTGGCGCTGAAACTGGCTGAACCATAAATTCTTGAATATCGACATTGTTATCGGCGTGTTCACCACCATTGATGATATTCATCATAGGAACAGGCATAGAGTATTGACCAGAAGTACCATTGATATCCGCAATATGCTCGTACAACTCAACACCTTTTTCTTGTGCCGCCGCTTTAGCTGCTGCTAGAGAAACAGCCAAAATCGCATTTGCGCCTAATTTTGCTTTATTCTCTGTACCATCAAGATCAAGCATCACCTGATCCAAAGCGCGCTGATTAGTCACATCCGCACCAATCAAAGCACTCTTTATTTCACCATTAATACCCGCAACCGCTTTAAGTACACCTTTACCTAAGTAACGAGCCTTATCACCATCACGTAACTCTAATGCTTCCCTTGATCCCGTTGAAGCACCAGAAGGCGCGCAAGCAGAACCCATCACACCAGAAGCGAGAATAACATCGGCTTCTACTGTTGGGTTACCACGTGAATCTAAAACTTCGCGACCTTTAATATCAACAATTGCTGTCATCTATCTATCTCCAAATTTCTTTAAACTGTCTGACGAGTAAATCATTTACTCGCAACCTGCATGACCCTTTAGGAGCATGCAAAAAACTATTAACATTTAAGCGGTATCTATTGGCTTAAACTGCTTAACTAAATCATCAATCGCTTTTACACGCTCAAGAAATGGTGCAAGCTGATTCAATCGCAAGGCACAAGGCCCATCACATTTAGCCGCCGCAGGGTCAGGATGAGCTTCAAGAAACAAACCTGCTAAACCTTGTGTCATACCCGCCAAAGCAAGATCGGTTACCGCTTCTCGACGTCCACCTGCAGAATCTGAGCGACCACCCGGCTGCTGCAATGCATGCGTCACGTCAAAAAACACGGGATAATTAAACGATTTCATTACCCCAAAACCTAACATATCAACAACCAGGTTGTTATAGCCAAAGCTACTACCTCGTTCACACAAAATCAGATTTTGATTACCGGCATCTTCACATTTTTTAAGAATATGCCCCATTTCCTGAGGCGCCAAAAATTGTGCTTTCTTAATATTGATTGCGGCATCGGTTTTAGCCATAGCAACAACCAGATCAGTTTGACGCGACAAAAATGCCGGCAATTGAATGATGTCACACACATCCGCTACCGGTTGCGCCTGGTAAGCCTCATGCACGTCGGTAATAACAGGGACGTTAAAGGTTTTTTTAAGCTCTTCAAAAATCCTCAGACCTTTATCTAAACCTGGCCCTCGAAAAGAGTGAATTGATGATCGATTGGCTTTATCAAATGAAGCTTTGAACACATAGGGTATACCAAGCTTCTGAGTAACTTCTACATAGGCCTCAGCCACCTGCATCGCCATATCACGCGACTCAAGCACATTCATCCCCCCAAAAAGCACAAATGGTCGTTCATTCGACAAAGAAAGATCACCTACCTGTATCGTTTTCTGGCTCATCCTTTGGACTCCATATCCGTAAATAACAAGTAAGCTAAATTAACCTTTAAAAGCTATCGCGGCTTTTATGAAACCTTCAAACAATCCATGCCCATCACGAGGCGTTGAAGTAAACTCAGGGTGAAACTGACATGCAACAAACCATGGATGATCTGCAACTTCCACCACTTCAACCAAGGTATTATCAGCTGAACGTCCCGACACAACCAAACCCGCTGCTTCTAATTTAGGCAAGAGGTTATTATTGACTTCATAACGATGGCGATGACGCTCAACAATGACAGGTTTACCATAGCTTTCAAATGCCCTGGAACCTTCAGACAAGTTACACTCTTGTGCGCCAAGACGCATGGTGCCGCCCAAGTCTGAAGCTGCATCTCGCTGCTCGACAGCACCGCTCGCATCTTTCCACTCAGTAATCAAACCCACAACAGGGTTTTCACAGTCTTTCTTAAACTCTGTACTATGCGCATCGGCCAAGCCAGCAATATGCCGCGCAAATTCAATCACCGCGACCTGCATACCCAAGCAAATGCCTAAATAAGGTATTTTATTTTCACGCGCAAATTTTACTGTTTGAATTTTACCTTCAACACCTCGATTACCAAAACCACCCGGCACAAGTATCGCATCCACTGTTTCAAGCACTTCGGTACCCTCATCGATAATCGTTTCAGAATCGATGTATTTCATATTCACTTTCGTATGATTTCGTATACCGGCATGCTTAAGTGCTTCGATCAAGGACTTATAAGCGTCCAACAATTCCATGTATTTACCAACCATGGCAATCGTCACCTCGCCCTGCGGGTTAGCCTCGTCTTCGACAACCTTATCCCACTCAGATAAGTCAGCTTCTGGGCAGTCCAGACCAAAACGCTCAACCACAATCTGATCCAGCTTCCGCTCATTTAACATACGCGGAATCAGATAAATACTTTTCGCATCCTGTAAAGGAATCACAGCACGCTCTTCTACGTTGGTAAATAAAGCAATCTTTCGGCGTGATGAATCATCAATTTCATGATCAGAACGGCAAATTAGAATATCAGGCTGAATGCCAATCGAGCGCATTTCTTTTACTGAATGCTGGGTCGGTTTGGTTTTGGTCTCACCTGCCGTGGCGATATAAGGCACTAAAGTAAGGTGCATGAACATCGCACGATTAGAGCCTACTTCAATTTTTAACTGTCGAATCGCCTCAAGGAAAGGTTGTGACTCAATATCACCTACCGTCCCACCAATCTCAACGAGCGCTACGTCAAAACCATTCGCACCTTCAACAATTCGACGTTTGATTTCATCCGTGATATGTGGAATTACCTGAACAGTGCCACCTAAGTAATCTCCACGACGCTCTTTTCGTAGAACATCTTCGTAAATACGCCCGCTAGTAAAGTTATTTCGTTTCGACATTGTCGTACGGATGAAGCGCTCATAATGTCCGAGATCCAAATCCGTCTCAGCACCATCCTCCGTAACAAAAACTTCACCATGCTGAAAAGGGCTCATCGTCCCCGGATCAACATTAATGTAAGGGTCCAGCTTAAGCATGGTTACTTTCAAGCCTCTTGCCTCTAAAATAGCGGCTAAAGAAGCTGATGCGATACCTTTCCCTAAAGAAGATACAACACCACCGGTCACGAAGATAAAACGCGTCATGTAATTCCCGTCAATTTCTCAGACTGTGAGCCCTCATTTTAGTCGTTATAAACGTACTATTTTGAGTCGACTCTAATAAATATTTAGAAGGGGGAGATTTTCATCTCAAGATGGGACGCCAGATTACCAGAAACCAACCTCGCGCTCAATCGAAATGTGATTACAATCACAGCATTCCGTAGGAACATTTTCAGTTCATGAATAAGCCCCTGAAAACTAGCAGGATGGCGCAGAGTCTTTTATCATACCAACTTTCTATCTTCATCTAGATTTCTTCGGAGTAGCTGAGTGCAATCACGGTTTAAGTCCTTATTTTTTTTAGCCCTAGTCATTGGCACCACTTTCGCAAATATTTCAACGGTTTTTGCGGCGCCTTATCTCATCGGCATTGCGCCTTCCCTTCCTGAACCTATTGCAGAATTAGAAGAAACAAACGATAAAAAACAACGCAGAAAATATAAAAAAACGCTCATTACCGATACACCAACCAAGCAAACGGAAAGACTCCCGACTAAAGAGCAAGCTTGGCAAAAGGTCTTTGATCATATAGCGAAAGAAGCCAGCCTGGACTTAAAATTTGAACCTACCTCAAGCCAGCTTCAATTTGAACTCAATCTTGCAAAGGGATATTACGACCTTGCCTATATCAACCCTTTGCAATTTAATGCATTCAGAGATTTCCCTGGTTATCAGGCCCAGGTGAAACGAAAATCTCAGCCCAGCAGAGGTATGGTTTTTGTTAAGAAGATCGGGGCTATTTCGACGCTAACCGACTTGAGAGAGGCAACCATCGCTTTCCCCGACCCACTTAACTTCTCCGGCAGCGTCATTACTAGAGAAAGCCTGCAACGCCTTAACTTTCACATCATCCCTCAATTCCTATCTTCACAATCTCTGGTTTATACAGAAGTCATGAAAGGCCAATACATAGCCGGCAGCGGAACAAAAGCTACTTTCCATGCCCAAGCGCCTGAAATCAAAAACAACCTAAAAATTATTTGGGAGAGCCCGGGTTTCTCTCCTTATGCTTTTGTTGCCCATCCCCGAGTAGACTTTTTCTCACTGACCAAATTAAAACGCGCATTTGTCAGAATGGTGAAAAATGAAGAGAGCAAAGCACTACTTAAACACATTTTTGTTGATAACGGTTTTGAAGTCGCCAGAGATAGCGACTGGGACGAGATAAAATCCATTGACCTCAACCGCTTGAATGGTACGAATAAAAGCACACAAGCGCCCGAACCTGAAATGGGCATGTAAGCCGACTCACGTCCATATGAAACATATATACACCCTGACATATACACGGCACATCATTAGAGCACAGTTTTATGCCTGAGAAACAAGTTTACTTATTCGGCACCTGCCTAATCGATGTTTATTACCCAGCTGCCGGTTTAGATGCAATTGCCCTATTAGAGCTTTGTGGCTATCACGTCATTTTCCCCCAGACTCAAACATGCTGCGGTCAACCGCCCTATAATTCAGGCTATATTGAGCCCGCAACTGATGTAGCTCGACAAACCATTACCACTTTCAGCGACAAGGACATTCCTTTAATCGTCCCTTCCGCCTCATGCGCAGGAATGATCAAATACCATTACCCAACTTTATTTCCAGAACACAGTACAGAACACCACAAGGCAAAAGTATTAAGCACTCGTACTTTTGAACTGATTGATTTTCTGGCAGATAAACTACCTTACGATAAACAAGCTGAGAATAATGCTTGCAAGGTTAGCCTGCACGTATCCTGTTGTGCACAAAGAGAGATGAACGTAGCGCATAACTGGCAGGCTATCCTGAATAAATTGAATAACGTTGAAGTTCATCTACCAGAGCAAGCACATGAATGCTGTGGTTTTGGCGGTACCTTTGCCGTTAAGTCACCCGCTATTTCAGCCGTCATGACTCAGGATAAATGTCAGCATCTTTTAAAACCTGAACCTGACGCTATCGTGAGCGGCGATAGCGCTTGCTTAATGAATATCGGAGAACACTTAAGATTTGAAGGACAAGAAAATCCCTGCCTGCATCTCGCTAGCTTTGTAGCCCAGAGGTTTGGACTATATCATGGAGAATAAGCTTTCGAACTCCAACTTCGCTAAACGGATCGAAGACGCTTTGGGCAACCAACAGCTCAGAGAAAATTTTAGAGGCGCCATGGACTTTCTTCGCCTTAAAAGAAGCATTGCATTTAACGATAAAACTGAATGGCAAACACTCAAAGAGACAGGCGCTAGGATTAGAAGGCAGACAATCGATCATTTACCTGAGTTACTCGAGCAACTGGAGAAGACATGTTTAAAAAACGGCATGCATGTCCATTGGGCTCAAAATGCTGAAGAGGCGAATCAAATTATTCTGGGCATCGCCCAATCCAAAGATGCCCGCACAGTCATAAAAGGTAAATCTATGGCCAGCGAGGAAATTGAGCTCAATGCATTTTTAGACAGACACAACATTGAAAGCATTGAGTCCGACATGGGTGAATACATTGTTCAAATAGCGAATGAAACCCCTTCACACATTATCATGCCTGCCATCCATAAAAATAAAGCTGAAATAGCGCAACTTTTTGAGGACAAGCTAGGCGTCAAATGCCCTGAAGATGACGTAGATGGCATGATAGGTTTGGGTCGAAAGGTATTACGTGAAAAATTTGAGCAAGCGGATATCGGAATTTCAGGTGTTAACTTTGCCATCGCTAATACCGGCACGCTATGTCTTGTCGAAAATGAAGGTAACGGCAGACTATCTACCACCGCACCCCCGGTACATATTGCTATCATGGGCTTGGAAAAAGTCATTCCTGACATAAGCGCTTTACCCACTTTACAAAAACTACTTACCCGCTCGGCAACAGGGCAACACGTCACCTCCTATTTAAACTTAATTAGCGGCCCGAGAAAGAAAAATGATTTAGACGGCCCCAAAGAGGTTCATCTAGTATTACTCGATAATGGACGCTCTCGCATACAACAAGACGATAAACTAAAGACCACCCTTGCATGCATTCGTTGCGGTGCCTGCATGAATCACTGCCCAGTGTATACCCGTATCGGTGGTCATGCTTATGGCAGCACTTATCCTGGACCAATTGGGCAGGTCGTCATGCCACAGATAGAGGGCATCTCAAAATCAGGGGAACTGGTTGACGCTTGTTCTCTTAACGGTGCCTGCGGAGAAGTCTGTCCAGTTGGAATTGAGCTCCCCAAGTTAATTCGAAGCCTCAGGACAAAGCGTGCAAGTGAGCGCAAGAAACTCTCAGTAGAATATTGGCTATGGCAAGGATGGCGAATCATTCATGCCCAACCAAAGCTTTACCAATTAATGACTAAGCTTGCCTCTCAGTTTGGCCAAAAAAAATCACTCATGCCAAAAGCCTGGACAAAGACCAGAAGCACACCTAAACCCGCTAAAACTAGCTTACATCAACAACTCAAGCAGAAATAATCATGAGTCTCTCACGCGATGCAATACTAAACAGGCTTAAAAGAAAACAAAATAAAGCAACAACCAGCCTAACGAAAGTAATTATCCCTCCCCCTAAAGCTAATAAAAATACAGATTTAAAAAGTCTTCTTATATCCAAGCTAGAAGAAAATAAAATTGAAGTTCATGCCAAGAAAAATTTGCCGCAACTAACAGACACTCTAGTTGAAATAGCTAAACGAAAGAATATAAAGTCATGGTTGCTAGGACAAAAATACGCCTATCAAGATACATTTATTACTGCACTGAAAAAAAATGCCACAGTAGGTACTGAAGTTAACATTACTCGTTTTGATGAACCCTACGAGAACCTGAAAAAAAGCCTGTTTCATCATATTGAAGCCAGCATAACCATGGCAAAATGGGCCATTGCAGAGACAGGCACCTTGGTTTTGATTCCTGACAAGAATGAACCCAGAATGATGTCACTCGCCCCACCTATTCACTTCATATTGTTAGACGAAAAAGACATTACGCCTAACTTTCAGGACTTAGTAGATAAGCCTGAATGGGCCACTAAAGAAGATCATGCCATGCCCAGCAACATTTTATTCATATCCAGCCCATCTAAAACAGCAGACATTCAACAAACTATTGCTTATGGCGCCCATGGACCAAAAGAAGTCATCGTACTGATTAATCAGCACACCTGATTCAGCAAGCTAGCCCGCTACAGGCGGAAACACCAACTGAAACTCCGTGTACTCACCAAGCACTGATACGCACGTAATATCACCATTGAACGCCCGCATTACCCTTCGACAATAAGCCAAACCCAAACCGGTTCCGTGGGTATTATCAGAGGAAAAGAAATCTTCAAATATATTTTCAATTGACTCTAGCGGAATGCCGGGACCGTTATCCCGAAAGACCAAGATATTACACTTATCATCTAGGCGGCTATTTATTGAAATTTCAAATGTTGGCGAATAGTGTGCAAAATACAGCGCATTTTTAAGTAAATTGAAAATCACGTAAATCAATAAAGTCTCATCACCTTTAAAATTAAAAGTTTGACGAAGATCACATTGAATAAGATCACGCTCCCCTGGCAGAAATACATATTCAGCTAAAGCTTTTCCAATCACACTTTGAACAGCTAAGGTTTCAAACTGGCTTGCATTAATCTGGGTATTCCTCACTTGCCCCAAAGTTATATCAATCACCTGAAGACTCCTCTCTATAGCTGTTTTCGCCTGCAGAGTTTGCTCCCAAAGTCCGTCTTGTTTTGACTCTGCAATCGCCTCACTATTTTGCGCCAACCTTACCTCTGATACAAAGTGGTCTAGCTGCATGAGTGGATTCCTCATTTCATGCGCTATACTACCCGCCAAAGCCTGCAAACTCGTCATTTTTTCTAGTAAAAAAGTTTGCTGCTGCACTGACTGACGCCGATAAAACTCTACTCTTTCCACCAAGGCAGCCAATTTCTCAGACAAGTCCTGCAGTGCTTCCTGATCCGAATACCGAATTTCACCCGCACTCACAACTATCAGCAAGACGCCTCGAAAAGTATTATGGGCAATAATGGGCAAACCAATAATTTCTCGGTCTGGTACTTGTTCTGCCCAACGATAAGCACTATCAAGCTGCTCGCTAGACATCAAATCAACCAAATGCTGCCTGGCACTCTTGTTCATCGATGCATCTGAAGCCAAGCGCAAAATAGCGGGTAATTTATCATGCCGACGCCCATCGCCTGAGCTAAATAAAATCCGCTGATACACACAATCATCCAGCAACTGGACTCTTTCAAAGTCCTGAATGCTTTTTTTATGCAAAGTATGTTCAAGTAAAGCTTGATCTAAATACCAAGAATAATGATGAATATAACTCTGAGTTTCGAAGTAATCCTTCATAACGGGTAACATTGTTTCAAAATCTGCAGCACCATCAAGGGCATACATCAGACCTTTGAATTTACGTCCACTATGTACTCGACTACGAATGAGTACCTTATCGGACCACCGTTGAACCCACCCTCTCGCTCCAGCATAAAACTCACACGCCAAAATAGTGATCAAAGCAATGAATATCCCCTGATAAAAACTGAAGTTTATATCGCCAAATAAGTATTCACTTTGTAACAGTATAATTACGACAGCAAAAATACTGATATAGATAAGCAAGCGAGCTGTAATTAGACTAATTGTTTCAGGTAAATCGAGTAAGTCATGACGCAGAATTGCATAAGTAGCCAGCACAGTAATAAAGGCAACACTGGCTAGACCGTAAGGAGGCACATCCACTTCAAATTCAAGCCCCATGGTAGAGCCGCCGCCAATAAGGCCTAAAATAATAGCGAACAATAAATAATTAGTTTTCAGCTTTTGGGTCCTGTCTTGAGACCCACGAAAAACTAATAAAAGCTGAATCGCATGACCAATCACTAATAGCATCAATATTGGAAAAAAGTAGAACAGCGGACCTGCTTTCGGAAACCAGAATTGACCAAAACGTCGTTGAGGCTCAAGCAACAAATACTCAGGCCAAATCATGGCAACCCAAAGGTAAAGAAGGGAAATAGTATAATAAATAAGTAAGGTACGAGACAAAAAAGCCATCTTATCAACAAAAAGTACAACAAAATGGAAAAGTAAAACCGGTAAAAAAATCAGCACATATTCAACAATATAAGACCAGAATAATGCATCTTCAGCCCTTGCAGAGGAAAAACACATAAACATGGTAAATCCCCAGACAGATAAATCCAGACAGATTAAGCCCCAGAGAAATGCAGCCCCTTTCTGCCTGGATGCCAAAATAAGTAAGCCACTGGCACTACTCATTAAGAAGCAGATGAAACTTAGAAAAGCAAAGTCATTCCATATCAACATAGCATTAGACCTTGACCCAGTTTAGTATTAAACCTTGGCTCGCTATACCGAGCAAAAACCACTATATCCACATAACCCTACCCATAACGACCGCCATACAGAAGCCTATAGAAGGCAACAGAAGGCTACAGACAAAAGAGAATTCTAAAGTACATTTACCTGAACGAACTTTCATTATTACCACTGGCGTGCCTAACAGCAAGTAATCTAACGCCTAAAATGCATCACAACGCCCACAGCCTGCTCAAGCGTCAAAGCGTACTCAGAGACCAGATACGCCACCTCTCGCTGCTCAGACTGGCTCATATCTACTTGTAGTGCGACACCTTGATTTTCACTATCCATCACGGCAAGCTTACCCCTTCTGATACGCAACTTCCGTCTTCGCTCATGCTCCTGCTCTCTGACTAGTTGCACAAAAGATGAAGCAAAAATACCTGCTGGCATCGCCGCAATTCCGACACCACACACCATCACAACAGAACCAAATATTTTTCCACCAACCGTAATCGGGGTAATATCGCCATAGCCAACAGTGGTTAAGGTGACAAAGGCCCACCACATACTGGCAGGTATACTTCCAAAATCAAGCGGCTGCGCAGACCGTTCAAAAATAAAAATACCCGTCGCGGCAATGAACATTAAAATCATCATCACAAGCCCGGCAGCAAGTAAGGTATTTTTATTTTCACGATAGACTCTCGCCAACATTAATAAGGAGGCAGAATATCGCGTCAACTTGAGAACACGCACCATTGAAACAAGCTTAAGTATTCTCAAGTCCCCTAAAATATCGCCTGGTAAAACAGCAAATAAAAATAGTGGAAGAAAAGAAAATAAATCGATCAAACCCATCGGCGAGCGAATATAGATCCAACGTTTTTGCCAAAAGCTAAGGTCCTGCTCATGTGGTGCATCAGCTGATACCCACAAACGCAAGCCATACTCCACCATAAAAACAGCCGCAAAAATATAATTGGCTAGGAGCACCCAATCCCCCATTGCAGCAGCAAACTCTGCGACAGAACCGAGCACAACTTCCAGAATATTTAAAATAATGACCAGAGAAAGCAAAAAAGTCAGTAGCACTGAAGGATAGCAATCCGACGAGGGTTCATTCAGACAACGATACCAAGCTTCACGCTGAAAAAAAGTAGTACGATTAGAACTAGTCATAAGTATTTCGTTTCATCTTATTTTAGCTTTCGTTGCATATTATTTTAAAAACAAATATACCAAAGCATATATCAGATCACCAACAAGACCAGATTCTGGCGTGATATGACGCATGGATATCTGTCGAATCACTTATTATGCCATCAGTCAAAACAGCGCTTTAGCTGTTTTGACTGAACAAATAAATTAACAATAGAAATGTAACAAACCAGAAACCTGATAATAGCTTCCAAAACATTAAGGTATTTGCGCTTTTTTGCACCACAGGGTCTGTTTTAAGGAAGTCGGGATTTGGGCGCAATAAATCATTCATAAAATCGTCAACCGTACGATAGCGACCTTCTAAGTCAAAACATGTACCTTTTTTTAGCGCGCCATCAAACCATTCAGGTACAACTGGGTTATAGTGACTGGCGGGAGTATAACGCAACTGATCATAATCAAACGCACTCCGGCAATTTTCTAACTTCTCCCCAAAAGGCAATTGTCCGGTAAATATTTCATAGGTAATCGTCGCCAGAGAATACACATCACCTTGTATACCAGGGTTATGACCACGTAAATATAATGGGTCCGAATACCCAGCAGTTCCTAGCACCCCATCAGGCACTATCGGGCTTACACATTCTGAAAGCCCAGCCACAAAGACTGAACCAAAATCCAATACCAGAGCGCGCTCGTCCTTAGTGATAATCACATTACCAGGTTTCAAGTCTTGGTGTATCGCCTCATTCTGATGAAACTCTTTAATACCTTCAGCAACCTGCTTTATAATATTAATGGCTCGCTTAGGACTTGGAGGTTGATTGTTTTCGAGCCATTTAGCTAAACTATCACCTTCCACATACTCCATCAGATAATATAAAAAACTACGTTTTCGATCTTGACGAATAATGCGCACAACATTCGGGTGCTGAATACGAATGCCTATCCATTCCTCTTGAATAAAACGATCGATATAACCGGTATCTTCTTCAAAATTAAAAGAAGGGGTCTTCATTGCCAACTGCTCACCTGTTGCAGCATCTTTCACTAAATAAAGCTGGCTACGGCTCGAAGCGAACAACTCCTTAATGACCTCATAACCATCAAGTTTCATTCCTGGCTCTAGCGGCGGAGGAAAGGGTAAACGTGTTAGCTTAGCACTATAATCATCTAGATTTTCATATGGAAGCTCGCCAATTATCCCGACAACAGCACTTATATTATCGTCAGACTCACCCGCTAAAGCTTTCTCCAGGAAGTTGTCACATATCTCCTGAGCGGGCTTATCTTGCGCTAAAGTATCTATTAAAGTTTGCTGAGACATGAAATCGTGTATACCATCACTGCACAGCAATAAACGATCATCTTGCTCAAGAGGTACACGTCCATAGTCAATATGAAGACGGTTATCCATTCCGATAGCGCGTGTTAAAAAAGATTTATTATTACCTAATGATGCGACGTGGTCTGTTGTACACTGCGTTAGCTCTGAGTCCCGCAATAGAAAAATCCGACTATCACCAACATGAAAAAAGTGTGCAGTCCGGCCTTTGATAACAATCGCGCTAAATGTCGAAAGATAACCTTTGGTATCAGAAGTAAATTCATGACTTTTTCGAAAGAGCTTTAAGTTAATGGTCGATAAAATCTGCTCACCGCACTTACTGACCGACCAGGTATCGGGAGTTTGAAAATACTCTTCAATAAAACGCTCTACTGCTGTATGACTTGCTTCACGACCTGCTTCAGCAGATGAAACGCCATCAGCCACGACCAAAGCAACACCTTTATTAGTACTAAGGTATTCATCCTCTGGTACGCGTACGCCTGCAGCATCTTCATTCACCGGCTTTATGCCAGCATTTGAAGCAAAGGCAGCATCTATCTTTAGCACTTGACCCATTCAGCCCCCTACAATAAAAGGAATCTAATATAAAATATAAAACCCCCAAACAAAAAAGCCCCACAATAATAAACATCATTATGGGGCTTTACTACCGTTCTCATAAACAACGATAAGGATGTTAGTATTTAGCCAACATCAATCATATGAACAGTACCGTCCGGTAGCACCTCAGAAATTTGACCTTTTGGCTCATCCATCATCATCGCGATGAAGAAAACAACCAAGGCAGAAAGACCAATCACCATGAAAAATGTACTGTAATCAACAAAACTTAAGATTGTTAAGTAAGTCACCGCACCCACGTTACCGTAAGCTCCGGCCATACCGGCAATCTGCCCTGTCATTCGACGCTTGATTAAAGGAACCACAGCAAATACCGCACCCTCACCCGCCTGAACAAAGAACGAACAACACATAGTCGCGACCACTGCTGCAGGAATCCACCAATTAGAATCAACTTGGCTCAACATAAAGTAACCACATGCCAGACCGCCAATTAGAAACATTAAGGCTTTACGTCGACCGAAGTGATCCGAGAACCAACCGCCTGTTGGGCGTGCCACCAAGTTCATGAAAGCAAAACCTGAAGCTAATAAACCGGCTTTAACAGGATCAAGCCCTTCAAATGTTTCCAGGAAGAATAATGGCAACATAGATACAACAGCTAGTTCTGAACCAAATGTCACGAAGTAGGACCAATCCAAAATCGCCACTTGCTTAAAGCTATACTTGTCTAACTCTTGCACACCATTCCTTAGACCTTCTTTATTAACATTCCATATCTGACTAGTTTGGAAAACATACAATGCAGCCAGACCAGCCCAAATAGTGTATACCGCTGTATCACTTAACAGTGCCACACCTGTTGGAGACAGTTTCCATGCCAATACCGCTAACGCAGCATACATAGGAATGTTCATAAACAAATAAAGGTAAAAGTCACTCCAGCTGGTTACTTCCAACCCGCCGGCTTTTTTCGGTTTGAAGTAAGTAGAGCCTTTAGGTGTATCACGTGCAACTTGATAATAGATAACGCCATAAATACTTGCCACAATACCGGTAGTCGCAAGCGCATAACGCCACCCATCTTCACCGCCATAGGCCATTGCTAGCGTCGGCAATATCATTGCTGAAGCAGCAGAGCCGAAGTTACCCCAACCGCCGTAGATACCTTCCGCAATACCCACAGACTTGTGTGGAAACCACTCACCTACCATACGAATACCGATTACAAAACCAGCACCAACAAAGCCCATCAAGAAACGCAGCAAGGCTAATTGTTCATACGTTTGAGCGACTGCAAACAAACAGCAAACGACGCCCGTTAGTACCAAGAGCGTACTATAGACTTTTCGTGGTCCAATTTTATCGACCAAAATACCAATCACGATTCGTGCCGGAATCGTCAATGCAACGTTTAGAATCATTAAAGCCTTAACCTGTTGCGAGGTCATATCAAAGGCTTCTTTCATAAACACCAATAGCGGTGCGTGGTTAAACCAAACCATAAAGGTCAAGAAAAATGCAAACCATGTGAAATGCAAAGTCTTAATCTTAGGGTCGCCAAATGCGAGAAGATTTATCTTATGTTCATTGGACATTAACGTCTCCTATCCAAACAGGGTTCGACACCATTCTGTCGCGAGAGCTCAAATTCTACCTTGACTTGAATCAAGTTTAGAAACCCGAATAAAGGATCTACTTTCTATTTATACCTACTTTAGCCTTCTTGTTATAGCCGGAAAACCAAGCAGTCATGACACAAACTACCCATTTATAGGTAATTATCCACCTTTGTTTAATTCAATAGGGTTAGAATACATTTATAAGGGATTTTTTTTGTTTGATAGCGACTTTTAGAAATTTGTGTAAACTGAGAGCGACAGTATTAACATCCGCTAGCCTTGAGCCCGACGTATGAATTTTGAAATTCCAGGTGCCGCCCGCGCATTAACAATTGCCACCATCGCTTTCGCGGCAAATTTTTCCGTTTGGACTCTATATGCTGTATTAGGCCTTGATCTTCAAGAAAGCCTACAATTAAGCGCCACCCAACTCGGTCTATTTTTCTCCGCCCCGGTATTAACCGGTGCACTCGGACGCATTCCTGCTGGCTGGTTATCCGAAAAGTATGACCCAAAAAACATTTACATCATACAAATGATAATAAGCGCCCCCCCTCTTTTTATCTTGCCCTATATTGAAACACTGGAAGGTTATATTTGGCTGGGTCTTTGGATTGGCTTAAGCGGCACCTCATTTACCATCGGCATTCGCTATGTGACAGACTGGTTTGAAAGTAACCGCCAAGGTACCGCCATGGGAATATTTGGCGCGGGCAATACCGGCTCAGCCATCACGCTTGCATTAGCGCCTTTCATTGTCAGTCACTGGGGCTGGGATAGCATCGGCCCGATCTATGGCGTCGGCCTGCTAGGCATCGCGTTTTTATTCTGGCTATTTGCACCTAATCGCCCTTATACCCCTACCCAGCTTCAAGCAAAACTCACCACTATTGAAGCGCTTCGACAAATTCAGGTTTGGCGCTTTGGCCTTTATTACTATTTTGTTTTTGGTAGCTTTCTGGCACTTATTCTCTGGCTTCCTCAATATTACGTTTCAGCGTATAAATTAACTAACACTCAAGCCATGGCTTTTACGCTATTTTTTGTAGCCACTTCAAGCATGGTGCGCGCTCTGGGAGGCTGGTTTGCAGACCGCTACGGCGGCCGCACAGTAAATTGGGCGGTATTCTGGATATGTCTGGTTTGCTTATTCTTCCTTTGCTACCCACCCACCACGATGACTATTCATGGTGTCACACAAGATGTTCAACTCAATATTGAAATCAATGTCTGGTTCTTCAGTGCACTCATTTTCGTCATCGGCATAGCCCAGGGCTTTGGCCGCGCCAGCGTCTACAAAACCATACATGAGTATTACCCTCAACAGATGGGTTTAGTCGGCGGGATTGTTGCTGCCATGGGAGCCTTAGGTGGCTGTACTCTACCCATAGCTTTCGGTTTAGCAGTTGATTTCATTGGCATTCATACTGCCTGTTTCATGGTTCTTTATGGCGTACTCGCCAGCTGTATGATGGTGATGTTTCTTGCCATCAAAACAGATCGCTTTAACAAGCGCGTGCAACACGCATCGACACACAATTTTTTAGACAGCGATTAAACTTAAATCGAGCAAAACGCAGAAATAGACTTAAAGTCAAACCTGTATGATGCATATCATATACAGGCCGTATCACTTTAAGTTACCTTTCTGCTTTATAGAAATTTAGACTTCACTACGAGTAAGTTGATAGAACCAACCTTTAAGAGAGTAATTATGGGACACAACGTCAGTCAAGAAACCATCGCTTTAAATGTAGCCGTTCTCACGGTGTCAGACACACGCAATGAAGAAACAGATACTTCAGGACAATTACTTGTAAGTAAGCTTGAAGCAGCTGGCCACCAATTAGCTGACAAGAAGATTGTCATTGACGACATTTATCGCATAAGAGCCCTATTGTCTGGCTGGATTGCTGATGAGAAAACCCAGGTTGTTATCATCACTGGCGGCACAGGCTTTACCAGTCGAGACAGCACACCCGAAGCGGTTACACCCTTACTAGATAAAACTGTTGATGGATTCGGTGAACTATTCAGGCAAATATCACTCGAGCAAATCGGTACATCCACTATACAGTCTCGTGCTTTAGCCGGCATGGCAAATAAAACCCTTATTTTCTGTTTACCCGGCAGCACCAATGCATGCAGAACTGCCTGGGACAGCATCATTGACTCACAAATTGACAGCCGTCAAGGCCCATGCAATTTCGTCCCACAATTAAAAGGCGTAGATTTCGCGGCCTGTCTTGATCGAGAACAACGCGACAGCTAGCGCCACACCTAAGCCTAGCTGAAAAGGTTTTTTATTCCCCTGGCAAAACATACCTCCATTTCTACTTATACGGAGGTATGCACTTTACCCCCTCTTTCCAATTGTTAGCACTCCAGCAAAAGCGTTAAATAGTTCACATCCCAAGCATTTAGATATTTCACATCGCTTGGCTTATTTAAAGAACTTATATTATTAGGATATCGCTTATGAAGAATGCTCTAAGTCTAACCATTTCCATGCTCGCTCTCGGGCTATCTTCAGCAGCACCAACATTTGCTGCCGAACAAGCCGACTCTATTACTGCAGCGATTGCTGGTGGCGATGCATCACTCGCACTACGCTATCGTTTTGAATATGTAGATCAGGATGAAGCCTCTAGAGAAGCTAAAGCATCTACACTAAAAACACGCATCACTTATAAAACACTTGCTTATGAAGGCGTATCAGCCGTAGTAGAAATGGATAACAACAGTGTTATTGGTGACAAGAATTACCGAAGCAGTAAAGCAGACACAGCTGAAGAAGCAATTGTTGCCGACCCTAGTTACACAGAGATAAACCAGGCGTATATAGATTTTTCTGCACCAGCAGACACCTTGATCCGTTATGGTCGTCAACGCATACTTCTTGATAACCAACGCTTAGTGGGCGGCGTGGGCTGGAGACAAAATGAGCAAACTTATGATGCGTTTTCTGTCATAAACAAGAGCTTGCCAGATACGACTATTTTGTTTTCTAACGTAACGAACATAAACAACATTTTTGGTGCAAATTCGCCAGATAATGACCATCAGATTTATCATATCAACAACAAAAGCGTTAAAGGTTTGAATCTGAGCGCCTATTTCTACGACCTTAAAGATGCCAGTGACACCTTTGGTATTCGAGCTACAGGAAAAGTCGCCGCTAGCGATGACCTTTCTGTTCTTTATACTGCTGAATTTGCTCAACAAGAAAAAGATACGGGCGCAACAGACGAAGTCGAAGCTGGTTACATGAACATAGAAGCTGGAGTGGTTGTAGCGGGCATTACGGCAAAAGTGGGCTATGAAGTCCAGGGTTCTGATGACGGCAAAGGCGCATTCAGCACTCCTTTAGGCACCAACCACAAGTTTAACGGCTGGGCAGATCAGTTCCTAGCAACTCCTGCAGCAGGTCTTGTAGACACCTCTTTAACACTCTCTAGCAAAGCGCTTGGCCCCAAGATTGCTGTTGTTTATCATCAATTTGAAGCTGACGAAGGTTCAGCGGATGATTTCGGTAGTGAAATTGATTTACTTGTCGCCAAGAAATTCACTAAAAACTACTCTGGTTTAGTGAAACTTGCCAGCTACAGCGAAGGTGATGACTACGGAACAGATACAACTAAAATCTGGGTACAGTTAGCTGCCAAGTTTTAATTAGTACGCTGCGATGCCTACATCGTAGCAATAAACACTAAATTTTTTTACTGCTTGCGGGGGTTTCTTCCACCCTCGCTTTTTTTGTTTGTGCCATTAAAATTTACACCTACATTCTCTTTCGACTATTCTCCCAATAAAATACCAACTAGCTGTATAGTTTCCTGCAAAACAGCCGATAAGTGCTAATATTAGTTGATCAAAGATACTAGCATTATTCAGGGCCAGATTCGCATGACTAAAGCCTTTAAGCCTTAGCGCCTAGCCCTTATCTAAATGCTTTGGAGAAACAAAGCTTATGCTTAGCGAAAATACTCAACAAACAGTCATCGCAGCGAAAGTAGCCGCAGAGCTCTACCATGCCCAGGAAATAACTCGAAGTTTATCCATCTCATCAAAAAACCTGCGCGTCCTTGCTAAGCGCATAGGTGAAAGCGCTGCCGGCTTAGCCGTCCTTGCCACGTTCTATGATGAATGCTCACGCGAATCTATATCACTCGCCGACCTAGTCAGCTCTATGACGGTCGAGACCGCCAGCAAAGCAGTAAGGGAATGGCGCACCAGCCTATTCGAACAAAAGCTAGAATATGCCGTAAGCAAAATGGCAAGCGATCAAGTCCCGCAAATCATCGCAGAACACTTAGCCAATAGAGAATCCAGAGAACAACAAAGCAGAGAGCGTATTATTCGCTTTAATCGAGAATTGAATGACCTACTGACTGAAATGCAAAAAAACATTCGCAGTATCGCTGTCATTGCAGTGAATTCAAAAATAGAAGCCCCCCGCACAGGGGAGCACAGCCCGGTACTACTCGATATGGCACAAAATGTTGAAGAAATGATTACCCGTATTCTCCAACACATTGATACTGCTTTAAAATACCTTTCTACTAACAATAAATTTATCTAGGCAAGCATATGAAATCTCAGGTCTTATATCAGGAAAAACATCAATGGATTTACTTTGGGCGCGACCCGGATAAGCCTGAGAAGATCATTGATTCGAATCAATTTTTAATCATCAACAATCAACAAGCGGTGCTTCTTGATCCTGGTGGCGTAGAGTTATTTGCCCCCATGCTAAGCTCGGTTGTGAAATACATCCCGCTTGAGCAAATCACCCATTTATTCGCCTCTCATCAAGATCCCGACATCATTTCGTCTCTGGGCCTGTGGGATCAAGTGGTACCTGATGCAAAACTACATGGCCCCTGGCTCTGGGAAAGCTTTATCCGCCACTTCGGCATGAGTAACATTAGCTATGAGCCGATTCAGGACGAAGGGCGAACATTAGATCTTGCTGGGTTATCCTTACAGTTTATTCCTGCACACTACCTTCATTCCTCTGGCAACTTCCATGTATATGACCCTGTCGCCAAGATTTTATTCTCAGGGGATGTAGGCGCCGCTCTCGAGCCCACTGACAGCCCTATGTTCGTAGATGACTTTGACTCTCACATCCCTAAGATGAAAATGTTCCACCAGCGCTGGATGCCCTCAAATGCAGCTAAAAATGATTGGATAAACCGAGTAAAAAAACTCGACATAGATATGTTAGTTCCTCAGCATGGCAGAATGTTTAAAGGCGAAAATGTAACGAAATTTCTGGACTGGTTTGAGCAATTACAGGTAGGATCTGCCATTTCCCAGAAAGAATGATGTAAATTATGAAAAAGCCAGAACTCTTATCGCCCGCAGGCTCACTACAAAATATGGAATATGCGTTTGCATATGGCGCAGACGCAGTTTATGCAGGACAGCCCCGCTATAGCTTGCGAGTCAGAGAGAATGAATTTAATCATATTGAGAATTTAGCCAAGGGAGTTGAATACGCACACTCACTTGGAAAACAATTCTATATCGCTTCAAACATAAGCCCGCATAACGACAAAGTTAAAAGTTATCTCAGGGATATGGAAAGCGTCATTGCCATGAAGCCTGATGCTTTAATCATGTCTGACCCTGGCATCATCATGATGGTAAGAGATAAATGGCCTGACATTCCGGTTCATTTATCAGTACAGGCAAATGCGGTCAATTGGGCAACGGTTAAGTTTTGGCAGAAGCAAGGTTTAACGCGCGTTATTTTATCTCGTGAGCTATCTCTTGATGAAATAGCTGAAATAAAGCAGCGCTGCCCGGAAATGGAAATCGAAGTATTTGTTCATGGCGCACTCTGCATTGCTTATTCTGGGCGCTGTCTTCTTTCTGGCTATATGACTCACCGAGACTCTAACCAGGGCGCGTGCACCAACTCTTGCCGCTGGAAATACCAAACACATGAAGCGGAGCAAACCGAGGCAGGTGAGATTGTACCCAGCAGTCCGATTCAAACCTTCGACCCTGGCGTCGAAAAACTAGACATTGGTTCGCAAAATTCAGACGCAGACGCTTCAAGCGACCCTAGCATTTCTCCCCTTTACCTGCTCCAAGAGAAAGGCCGCCCCGGCGAATACATGCCAGCTTATGAAGATGAGCATGGCACCTATATAATGAACTCTAAAGACCTTCGTGCAGTCCAGCATGTAGAGCGCCTGATGGAAATCGGCGTAGAGTCATTGAAAATTGAAGGTCGTACCAAGTCATATTACTACGCAGCCCGTACTGCACAGGTTTATCGTCAAGCTATAGATGATGCCGCTGCCGGGAAAAAATTCAGTATGGATTTGATGGACAATTTGGAAGGTATGGCAAATAGAGGCTTCACAGAAGGTTTTTATCGTCGCCATGTGCCAGATGAATACCAAAACTATGAAACAGGTAATTCGACCTCTACTAAACAACTTTTTGTCGCAGATGTAGATATAGCGTCATTAGAAGATAACAAACTGACACTTGAAGCAAAAAACAAATTTTCAGTTGGTGATCCAGTGACATTACTGACACCGGCTGGAAACATCCCCTTCAAAGTCGGTCAGCTTATCAACACAAAGAACAAAGAACCAATTGAAGCTGCATTAGGTTCTCGCTATCGTGTTGACCTTGTTGTTCCTGAACTAGCACAATTAGATATATCAAAAGAAGCCCTCGAAAAAGGCCTGTTAGTTAGAGATCTATAACCCTTTTAGGGTATTCAAGTAAGGCTAGCCTCACGCTAGCCTTTACACTTTCATGTCGATAGAGCTTCATAAATAATGTCTCAAGAACATAAACATCCAGCTATATTCAATTTAGGTTTTCGTCCTTTTTTTGCGGGTGCAAGCTTTTTGGCAATTGCCTCTATCGCATATTGGTTAGGTGTTTATCTGGGTTTTTTGAATATTCAACTAGACAATATTACCCCCTTTCAATGGCATGCTCATGAAATGATATATGGGTATGGTTTAGCCGTGATTGCTGGTTTTCTATTAACAGCTGTTAAAAACTGGACAGGCAAACAAACACCTCATGGGTATTCTCTTGCTGCACTTTTTGCTTGCTGGGCCTGCGCCAGAGTATTTTGGTTTTTAGGTGAAAGTTTGCTGCCTCTTGCAGCCGCATTTGATCTCATATTTATTATATTACTGATCTTAGCAATCGCCACACCGATTATTGCAGTTAAACAGTGGCGTCAATTAGCAATACTTTCAAAGCTATTTTTACTCGGCATAGGGAACCTACTTTTTTACTCCGAAACGCTAGGCCCCACTGAAGTAATAAATACTAACAACATTCAAATAGCATTATATGGTGGCGTCTATCTCATTATCGGACTCGTACTTACTATTGGTCGACGTATCATCCCACTATTTATTCAAAGTGGTGTGAGCTATAAAGTAAGCTTATTCAATTCCCGCTGGTTAGATTTATCGAGCCTACTCTGCTTTCTGGGCTTTTTTGTCTCCGAACTTTTCTTTGACGCGCTAAGCTTCTCGCAACTGATGGCAATTTTTATTTTCCTAATCACCACAGCAAGAATAGTTGGTTGGTATACACCTGGGGCATGGAGAAACCCTTTACTCTGGTGCTTCTACATTGCACTTTTCTTTATTGACTTAGGCTTTCTTTTATTTGCTCTAAGCGAACCCCTTCAGCTATCACCTTATATTCACCTTCACGCTTTCGCTGTCGGCACAATTGGCGTTATAACCATGGGAATGATGGCTAGAGTCTCCACAGGACATACTGGACGCAGCCTTAAAGTTCTCCCCAAAAGGGTTTTCTTTTCTCTATATATCTTAACTGTTGCAGCAGTCATCAGAGTATTACTGCCCGCCTTTTACCCGTCCCTCCACACTTTCTGGATAGCATTATCAGGTTTACTTTGGTTAAGCGCATTCAGCTTATTCTTTAGTACGTTTTTACCATATTGGACTCAACCCAGAGTTGATCAAAAATACGGTTAGTAGAGAAACGCTCTATTAACTAAAACTTCCTCCCTGGAAAATATTCTAAATATAATACTTACCTCTTCGCTCACCCCTTCACGGAGGGGGGGGGAATTTATGATTTTAAACCCCTGATTTTATGGTTGTCTTTTTTCAGGCATAATAGGGATACCCCACCCTAAACAATTCAGGATATCTGATGCAAGAAATTACGCTCCAAGCCCCCGACGACTGGCACCTCCATTTTCGTGACGGCGACATGCTCGATGAAACAGTTCCTGCTACTTCTAGATGCTTCAGGCGCGCAATCGTCATGCCAAACCTTGTACCTCCTATCACCACCACGAAAATGGCACTAGATTATCAACAACGTATCTTAGCCGCCGTTCCTGAACAGCAAACATTCACTCCCTTAATGACTTTGTACTTAACAAATTCAACCACCATAGAAGATATTCAAACAGCTTCTTCTGCAGGCATTCTGGCAGCAAAGTTATACCCAGCCGGCGCGACGACCAACTCTGACGCAGCCGTTTCAGCCTTAGATAAGCTTTATCCGATTTTTGAAGAAATGTCGAAATGCGGCATGTTATTACTGGTTCACGGCGAGGTCACTGAAACAGAAGTCGATATATTCGATCGCGAAAAACAATTCATCGACCAGTACTTATCCAACATCGTCTCAACGTTCACAGAACTAAAAGTTGTGTTTGAACATATTACGACGGCTGATGCAGCGCAGTTTGTGCTTGAAGCTTCTGACAGAGTTGCAGCGACAGTGACGCCTCAGCACCTACTACTTAATAGGAACGACTTACTGGTTGGCGGCATTAGACCACATAATTTCTGCCTACCTGTTTTAAAACGAAACACCCACCAAGCAGCATTGCGCGAGGTTGTGCGCTCTGGCTCACCTAAGTTTTTCTTAGGAACTGATTCGGCCCCTCATGAAAAGCATCGCAAAGAATCAGCATGCGGTTGCGCCGGTTGCTATAGCGCCTGGAGTGCAATAGAGCTATATGCCGAAATATTCGACGATTTAGGCGTACTTGATAAGCTGGAAGGTTTTGCCAGTCATTATGGCCCCGACTTTTATGGACTAAAACGCAACTCCAGCACAATCACCCTTGAGCGTACACAGTGGACAATACCGGAAGAAATAATATTGCCCAACGGAAACCCTATCGTTCCCTTCCATGCGGGGCACACCTTAAACTGGAAATTAAAAACACAATAGTCTGTTAAATGACCATTTTCTTTAAAAAAAACAATAGATATCCCTTAAGCTACAAGCTTATTGACCGATAAATAAGCTGTAGACTGCACTTAGACGGCTTGTAGAAACACACAAGCCGTCTAAACTTGTATGATAGCGTGTTAATAACACTGCGTTTAAAAAATCGCTGTTAATAAATACAACACCCAAATATATAAAATAAATCTCATTTTATTGACGAGAAGGTTCTTAAATGAAGTTTGAATACGCGTGGCTTTTGTTTTTACAGATATTAGCAACAGCCTGGTTAGTCATTGAACCCCCTATTCCTAGCTACATTATCGCGCCCTTAGTTTTCATGACAATGCTTGTCGGCTTTATGATTTGGCAGCGTATTGAACGTTCTCTTGTCCCGTATAATGAGACACCAAGAGCCAAAAGAGCCGAAAAAGAAAAACTAGCCCAATTACACTTGTTAAATAAAATACATTCTATGATGAATGAGCAAATGGGAAGTATTGCCAGCACGAGTGAAAACACAAAAAAGCTGACACATGAACTAGCCGATGAATCAACACAAATTGCCGAAACACTCAGTCAAGCGAATCAACTAGCTAATGAGCTTTCACACTCTCTTGATGAGCAACTAGAGCCAAACGTAAGAGAGAACCTTAACACTTTTGGCGAGATATCAAATACAGCATTTATTAGCCTGATCCAACAGTTTGAGAATATACAAACAGCTTCCGTCACATTGAATCATAATTTCGATGATATTGATGCCCGCTTTCAGGAAGTGGTCGAGCACCTTGAAGATATTAACAAAATTAATTCCCAAACAAATTTACTCGCGTTGAATGCAGCTATCGAAGCTGCACGCGCGGGTGATGCAGGAAGAGGTTTTAGCGTCGTTGCTGATGAAGTGCGTACTTTATCGATTCAAACAGATGAGTTTAATGACAAAATTAGTGCCAAGTTAGCTGAGACAGAAACTATGTTCAAAGCCTCGGTCGAGTGCCTGGATATAGCTGCACAGGCAGACCTGTCTAACACTCACCAAGCAAAAGATGCAATGTTGGAACTTTGGGAAAAGTTACAACCTACTTCACCAGAAGATAACCCTAACCTGACATTAATCGCTGAGCTTCAAGAAAAACTATCTCAAATGACACTTAAAGCCCAAGAAGAAAAACAATCTAACGATGAGCTACAGGAAATCTCTAAGCTAAGCGCTACACACTCAGAGGGTTTTCTGAGTTTTTTCACCCCCATCCTTCATGATTTCGCAGAACTCTATGCATGTGATGATGAACATAAACGAGAAACATTAAAAATTGAATTAAGCCAAAAAATACACAAAATTCAATAATCAGTCTCGCTGATAGAGACAGTAGCGTTAATGAATGGTAATATATTTTTCACATAATTTTACATAGTCTTCGACTAAAATTAAGGAAATTGATAGAGCCATCGCGCAGAATAAACTTGAATTAACTACAGAGATGTACGCCCTGTTTCATGATTACGACATTAGGAAGCTGGATTTACATATAGCCATATATTCTCGTTAAGGCGCTCAAACCGGTGATCTCTATCGTATAAATTATCGAAATTGAGCATGATGCCCCCTAAATATTCGCTTTGCCAAATGGTAATCAAACTATTTATTCTCAGCACCTTATTCATTTTAAGTGCTTGTAACTCCCATTCTAATTCAAATCAAGACCCTGTATATACATCGGGCAGTGCTATAAAAGGCATTATCGAGAAGGGTATCATTACGGCTTACAACGTAAGCGTAGAACCCAAGAAGCTTATTGCCAAAACCCGAACCAATGATAATGGTAGTTTTTCACTTGTTCTACCGGAGCAGCCTCAAACAGATATCATTGTATTTGAATTAACCACCGACGAACTGACCTCTATGCGTTGTGACCTATTAGTCGGGTGCATTGAACACACAAGTGGACAATTAATAGAGTTCGGACAAGCCGTGTCACTGCCTCAGCACTTTAAGTTATTAGGCACTTTAGGTAAAAATAAAAGCGTTTTTATATCACCTTTAAGTCACATAATACTATCAACAGCGCAAAATTTACCAGACGGGCTGACATCTCAGAATATTGGCATTACATCTCAATGGCTGATCCAGACACTTAACCTAGAAACTAGCCCTTTAGATACCCAAACAGCAGATATTACCAGCCTTTTACTTACAGACCAGGCATCAATCAACAACATTGAATTAACAGAAGAGCAACTCAGACAAGGTATATTAAGTGCATCGCTATATAACGAGTCTTTATCTGAAGCCTGGGCATCAAGCCCTATTGACCTTGATTCACTGCCACTTGAAGAAGTGCTTAGCCAGTCCGCTGAACTAGCCAAGCAGCTTGCGCAGCAAATCCCACCCTCCCCTGAAAATACAAATACCATTAACGCTCTTACTGCTATCAGCAGTGAAACACTCGCTCAATATGTGGAATTAACAACCAGCCCTCTAGCCATTCAATCTCAACCTGAATCGATAACGATTGATGAAGGAGGTTCGTTTTCTTTATACATTCAAGCCTCTAGCAGCGAGCTTATTAGCTATCAATGGCACAAAGACGACCAAGATATTCCGGGCGCAACCTCGGCTTTATATATCCAAGAAAATGCAGAGGTAAGTGACACAGCAACTTATAGTGTGACAGTCAGTACTGACAGTGAATCTCTCAATTCTTTATACGCGCTGGTTATTGTCAACAAAGTACTCACACCCATATCAATAAAACAACAACCAGAGCCACTTAACCTCGTGGAGGGAGACCCTATATATCTTAGTATCGAGATATCAGGGGATGGTCCATTCACATTCCAATGGCAAAAAGGCGGCTCCATTATTCCTGGCGCAACTCAAGAAAGCCTCTACATTAAAAATAGCACTAAAGCAGATGAAGGCAGCTATAGAATCACTATCAGCAATAGCGTAAACACCGTCAGTTCAAATTTTGTAGATGTTTGGGTAAACACCCCAATTGCCCCTGTCGAGATAATAAAACATCCTGAAAATCAGACTGCAGTAGAAGAGAGTGATGCTACTTTCTCAATCACAGCGCAAGGTGGCGGTTATATCACTTATCAGTGGCGAAAAGATGGTATTGCAATTAATAATGCCTTCCAGAACGAACTACACATATCAAATACATCTGAAAGCGACATTGGCACCTATGACGTACTAGTAAGTAATAGTAAGGGCCAAGTAAGCTCTCTAAGCGCTACCTTATCAGTTATCCCTAAAGTAGTTCCTGTTTCGATCACTCAGCAACCAAGCAATTATTCAATTTACACAGGAAACAGCGTCACCCTAAGTGTCGAAGTCACTGGAGATGGCCCGCTCAGTTATCAATGGTTTCTTAACGACGCCCCCATAGAAGCAGGTACCAACCAAAGCCTCACCATTAATTCTGCTACAGATTCTGACCAAGGCTCCTATACGGTCACAATCGAAAACAGTAACAGCAACATTACCTCATCACCGGCAAGCCTTATAGTCAATAATCTGCCATCCTTAGTACTGGCATGGGATATACCAACCCAGCGAGAAGATGGTAGTAATCTCACAATTGCTGAAATTTCAGGCTACGTTATTGCTTACGGCACAAATGCAACCGACTTAAGCATGCTAATCACAATTAATAACCCTCTCTCTCAAAGCCTGCTTTTGGAAGACCTTGAACCAGGCACCCTATACTTCAGAATTTCAACAGTGGACTCTAATCAGGTACAAGGGAATTTCTCTGAAATCATAAGTACCAAGCTACAATAGAAATAGAAATAGAAATAGAAATAGATAATAAGAAGAAATAATCACTAAGTCGGTAAAACGAAGGTTCACCTCTATATTAGTGTTTCTTTATATAGGCGCATGCTCGACATAAAATAAGAGTTAATAACGAGCACATAATCGGAGAGGCAGGCGCATAGAAGGATAAACGACCGCATAAGCTAAACTTATAACACAAAGCACGCCTTTTCAACAGCTTGAAGCTCGAATGGGACGGCGTGTTCGGCTAAGGTATAAAAGAAGCACCTCATTCTACCAAGGCATCACACCTGAACATCTCGATATACCTCAAGATCATCTTCCTCTCCATCCTTAACAAAATAATATGACAACATAGGCAGCAGCGTTAATGATCCCACCATATTCCACAAAAACATAAAGGTGAGTAATACCCCCATATCAGATTGGAATTTGATCGGCGAAAATGCCCAAGTGGTTGTACCTATGGCCAGGGTTATACCTGTAAAAGCGACTGCTTTTCCAGTTGAACGCAGTGTATGAAAATAGGCTTGCTGCAAAGTTTCACCTGCATCCAATAACTCTTCCAAACGGCTGTAAATATAAATGCCATAGTCAACACCCAAACCTACCCCCAAGGCAATAATAGGTAAAGTTGAGACCTTAACGCCTATTCCTAAGTAAGCCATTAATGCAGTACAAAGAATAGAGGTCATCATTAAAGGCATCACGATACACACCACTGCCCTCAACGAGCGGTATGCAACTAGTACCATAAATGCAACCACCGCATAAACGGCGACCATCATAAACGTTTGGGATTCAGCTATAACCTGATTAGTCGCAGCTTCAATTCCCGCATTTCCCGCAGCAAGAAGAACCTTTACTTCCTCTGAATTAATTTCAGAGGCATAACGTTCAACGACATCTACCGTCCGTTGTAAGGTGTCTGCTTTATGGTCATTCAAAAACACGAAAATAGGCGCAAGACTACAGTCCCGATTAATAAAACTCGAAGGCGCATACTGCAGCGAGGTATCAATAATTTTCTGATTCCGTGATAACTCAAACCATTTATGACTGCCCTCATTGAAGGCTTTAGTCACAGTTTTTGAGATATTCACAATAGAGACACTCAACTGAACACCTTCAGTATGGTTGAGCTCCCATTGCAAACGCTCCATCATATCCATCACTTCATAGGACACACATTGTTCCGCCGGAGTCGTCACCATCAATACCATGACATCAGCACTAGTTGAATAGTTTGAAGTGATAAATTCGTTATCTAGATTATATCGAGAATCAACATGAAGCTCTGGCGCCCCCGCATCCAGCTCCCCAATTTTAAGGTCTTGAGAAATATAGAGACCGAAAGCAAGTGCAAATTGCGCCACAATAATAAATATCAAGGCATACTTGTGCGTGGCCATCTTGGCCAAATGACTCCAAAAAGGACTGGGGTTTTTCTCTATATGCTGTATATGCTTGACACCATGCCTGGTGACCCCCAGATAAGAGGTCACAATCGGTAGCAAGATCATATTGGTAACAATAATACTCATAATACCGACGCTAGCACCGACAGCCAGGTCTTTGATGACATCAACATTTATCATAACGAGCGTAAAAAAACCGATCGCGTCACTGATCAAAGCAAGCATTGCTGGAACATAATGATGCCTAAAGGTTCTAACCGCGGCGTCAAAAGGGGACTTCCCTATGCCGGTTTCATGTGTCATGCCATTGATGAATTGCACGCCATGGCTAACAGCCGTCGCAAACACAATAAATGGGATTAGCACTGAGTAAGGATCAAGACCATAACCCAAAAGGTGCATCAAGCCCATCTGCCATACCACCGCTATAGTAGAGCAGATTACAGCGGTAAACGTACTGATATAACAACGTGAATAATAAAAAAGCAAAACACTGGTAATCAATACCGCTGCCGCAAAAAACAATACGATTGAGCTGAAACCTTCAATTAAGTCGCCGATTTTTTTGGCAAAACCCACTATCTGAATATTCACGATAGATGGCTCACCAGAAGGCTGCTTACCCGCAAACTGATCTCTAACCTTTTCTTCCAGTACACGAGAGAAATCTAAATAATTAAGCGCTTCACCTGTTTCAGGATTCTTTTCAAGTAAAGGAACATAGATAATCGAAGATTTAAAATTATTAGCTACAAGGCGCCCTACCTCCCCTGAACGCAAGATATTTTGCCTCAATTGCTCAAGACTAGCCTCACTACCATCATAAGTATTGGGTATAACAGTCCCCCCCTGAAAGCCCTCTTCTGTCACCTCAACCCAACGCACATTAGGTGTCCATAAAGATTTTAAGCCAGCTCTATCAACCCCAGGAAGGTAAAACACCTCATCACTCACTTTCTCAAGTACAGCTAAATATTCTTTTGAAAAGATATCTCCGCCCTTAGCTTCAACTGATATTCGAATAAAGTTCGCAAGATTTTCCAAGTCACTCCGATGATCCAGAAAATTCATAATATAAGGATGCTCTAAAGGAATCATTCGCTCTAAACTGGCATCAGGTTTGATCTTAGTCGCTTGAAAGCCTAAAAAAACGGTGAACAATAAAAAGGCGACCAAAACTATCAAACGATGACTAAATATCCACCGCTCAACCAGTCGCTCAGCTAAATGAGCACCTAGAGACTCTTCTTTTTCTGTCATAATTCCTTTGCTCTTATTCTAAGCATTTCATTTTCAACTTTATTGACGTTCAATACAGGAGTGATGACCATATTTCAATCACTAGTAAGATTGAAAATGCACACCATGATCACTGACCAAAATTAATTCTGAGTTTTGCAAAGCACTAACTCCGTTATACGCTTCAAAACCAGATTGTTTGATTTTCACGAAGGTATCACCACCATCATTACTCGTAATCACAACCCCGGAAAAGCCTACTAAAGTAATCGCACCAGTTTGGCTGCGAATAGAAGACGTCAGACTGGTTTCAATAGGCACATCAACTTTCTTCCAGCTTTGACCATCATCTTCACTTCTATATACATTTCCTTTCAAACCGTAAACTAACAGCTCGCCATTCTGACCAACACTCTGAAGACCAAAGAATGAGCCCTGATAAGGAGCATAAAGCGTTTCCCACGTTGAGCCTTGATCATATGAGGCAAACATCGTACCCGCCTCTCCCACAATAAATAATACCCCACCGTCAATTCCCCGAATAGCATTCAGATGGTAGCGATCAATATTATCCAGACGATCAGCCGCTGAACCCCAGGTTTTACCCCCATCACGCGTTTCAAAAAACAAGCCATAAGCACCCACCGCATAACCTTCATTTTGATTACGAAACCACACATCCAAGAAAGGATTTGCCGGGCCTAAAGCCTTATCGAATTCAGCGTTTGATACCGCAAACTCAGCGTCTTCTAAGACATAAACTAAATCTTCCTGCTCTTCTTCAGTCGCTTTCTCATACTCTGATTTAGCTGCCTTAAAATCCTTCTTTGCGATATAAAAGAGAGCTTCGTTTGCCTGATTCCCCTCTAACTGTAATTCCCACTTTGACCCTTTATCCTTGCTATAGAGGATTACACCACTATGCCCTACGGCCCAGCCATTTAAGTCATCAGAAAAAAACATCGACGTTAACGTAACCGATACAGGCACTTCAGCTTGCTGCCATTTTTCACCTGCATCATCTGAATAAACAATGACCCCCCGCTCACCAACTGCAATTAAGCGACTACCAAGCACCGTCACATCCAAAAGGGCAGATTTCTCGGCATTTGAGAACACTTTCGAAGGCAATAACAAGCGATCTTTCAACTCTAACGCCATGGCAGTGTTACACACAAGAAATAAGCACCAGAATAAAAGGTGGCTTTTTATATGTTCTTTTCTAAATAATTTTAAGGTTTTCATCTTATTTATTCTTGGCAAATTCATATACACATGATTAAATTTAGCTCATCAAATCAAATAAGAACAAAAAATTATGTCCTATATTACAACTCGGGATGAGCAACAAATTTTTTTAAGAGATATTGGCCCTCAAAGCAGCTCAACGAAAACACCTATTATTATGCTCCATGGCTTCGGTATGCATTCAGCGCACTGGCTCCCTTTCACTCTGCCACTTTCACGAAAACAGCGCTTTATCATGCCAGATTTTCGGGGCTTTGGTCAGTCGCATTTAATCTCTCACAATCGTGATTGCGTTATTTCAAATTACGCAGACGACCTAGCTGACATTATCGAGGCTCTCAATTTAAAGCAGTTTAAACTCGCTGGAATTTCTATGGGTGCATTTGTCGCACTTCAATATCAGAGCATCTATGGTGAGTCTGGTGTCGACCGTTACTTACATATCGACCAAAGTCCGCGATGCATTAATAAAGATGACTGGTCATGGGGACTTTTTGGGGCAGAAAATCAATCTCGACTTAAATCAGCTTCAAACCTAATCAAGCAGCTTCAGCCATTCATTGACAATAAATCCCAATATTTTCAACTACCTGAAGCTCTTAGAATGACCTTATGGAAAGAATTAGGTGAGTTTTTTTGTAGCGCGCTATCAAGACCAAGTCATAAATTTATAGCCAGAAAAATATGCCAGAATGAAAACTTAATACACAAACTGATGCCTGTAGAAAATTGGCAGGTATATATACATTGCCTTAGGGCTTATATCGAACAAGACTATAATATGCTGCCGACCCTGGAAAAAATGCAAACACCTATTTCTTTATTAGTGGGACTTAGATCTGAGATGTACCCTTGTGGTGGGCAATTAAGAATTGCTGACTACAACCCGCATTGCGAAGTTGTTCCATTTACAAAAAGTGGTCACACACCTTTAATTGACCAACCCATTCGATTCCTACAAGAACTCAAACGTTTCTCAGTCGCTTAGGATAATATTTTTATGACTCAACAACATCAATCCATTCATATTAATTTACCCGCCTGGCTAAATGAATATACTCAAAGTTATACTCTTTCAACAAACCTAAATAAACGCATGGACTTTGTTATCACCGCATCAAAAAAGAACATTGAAATGAAAACTGGTGGACCATTTGCTGCAGCCATCTTTGAAATAGGTACGGGTAAGCTTATTTCTCTTGGCCTTAACTTAGTCGAAAACCAGAGACTTTCTATCTTACATGCTGAAATACTTGCTATTGCATTAGCACAGCAAGCACTCAACACCTATGACTTAGATAGTAATCCTGAGACTAAATATGAACTGATAACCAGCACCGAACCATGCGCGATGTGTTTAGGTGCAATTCCTTGGTCAGGCGTTCAAAGAGTTGTGACAGGCGCCTCATCATCCACTGCAGAGGAGATTGGTTTCGACGAAGGCGCAAAACCGGGTAACTGGCAACAAGCACTCGAAACACGCAAAATTGAGGTTATCACACAAACCCAACAAGAAAGCGCCGAACAAGTACTAAAACAGTACGGTTTTGAAGGAGGGCTTATTTACAATTCAAACAAGGGAAAAAGAATGTGACTTTTTAGTGACAATTATTCAGAACACGCTTGAACCAACACCCAAGGCTTCACCACGACAGTCCAAAGCATCTCATTCTGCTCATACCATGCCAGAGCTTGTTTATCTGTCACCTTACAAACAGAGCCATCAGTTAACCATTTTTGAAAGAGAGGCGCGTTATCCGCAGCGAGCTGCTCAGCAACGAGTAAAAGATCTTGACCCGCATTTACTTGGATCACATCACCTTTTGCAAAAAATGGTTGTAGTTCTCGCCAGGGCGCTTGGGCAGTTTCCAAGTTCAATTTTTTAGATAGAGGGATTTTTGCATCAGACATAAGCTTACGACATTTTCTCCGATAGGTTGCATATAATAACTGGCATCACACAATAATAGCCTTAATAAGGCGCGGCGATAATACCTAAATACCTTCACCGAAAGCCAGTAAAATCAGCTTAAAACACGGTGACACAGAAAGCTCAGCCAAAGACAGCAGCCCGAAGACTGCTTGAGAGTTTTCAAGAAACCATTGAAGGCTGCATCAAGTCTTCAATATAACTAGCAACAATATCTGTTCGATGCATTTCAATCTGAGCAACAAATCGACTCACTATTCGCTCAGGGTTTGGGAATAATCGCGCATCCCCCACTAGACCAAACTGAATTTGGCCTGCATAACTGATGATACTCAAACCTAAGCCTAAATCACCCGTCTGCGGTACCCAGAACATCTGCTCTTTAATTTCTGCGCCTGCAATATACCTTGTTTCTCTAGACCCAGGCACGTTAGAAAGCACAGCGGTGGTTTTATTTCCAAAACCTTCCAATATAGATTTTTGAAAATTTTGCGGCATCAAGCCTGAAGCATATAGAATTCCGTATGAAAGCGCAGGCTGTAAAGATTGCTTAAGAGCAATCATGTCGTGCTTAATTTTATATACTCTTTCCAGAGGATTTTCGATACCCACAGGCAAAGGCACGAACACCGTTCCAAAGAAGTTACCCAGGCTTTCAGGGTCACCTCCCATATCGACCTTATCTGCTGCACGAATATTCACCGGCAATGTGACATGAATTTTTTCACCATCCACCTCTTCTCCAGCACTCATTAGCTCTTCACGAAATGCACCGGCAACACATGAAAGCAGCAAGTCATTTATTTTGCAGCCAACCACCTTGGCAATACCATGAAATTTATCAAAACTAATAGGATCAGACCAAGCACACGTTTTCCTCACACCCAGGCGTCCCTTCAACACCTTTTTAGGGTCTGCAGGCATCGTTGCCAACTGGGCCAATTCTGCTGCCGCCTTGACACCATCCCCAAAGAGTTCACGCAAGGCATCTTTGTCTTTTAAAACCTGGAAACCTTCTGTCGATAGTTTTTTAGCCCATTCAGTATAACGATCGATCCGCCCTAACGCCGAATCAACCGCTTTTTGATAGCGAGGCCATTCATAATTAACATCTAAACGAGGCTCAGAACGATCACGGCTGTCAGCATGACTTTCGTCATCAACACAATCATTATTCGCAGCAGTATGGACGAATGAAGCAACATTCGGGCTATCATCAGTAATAGTATGAAACACTGAAGTCAAAGCCAAGCCATCAGCATAGCTATGATGCACTCGGAGGATGATGGCATTCCCTCCTAGATAGTCTTCAACAAACAGCAATTGCCATAAAGGCTTGCTTGCATCAAGTGGAATACTGGTTTGATCAGCAATAAAGGATTGCAGATCTTTTTTCCCTGCCTTGCCAGGTAAAGCGACCTTTTTAACATGGCAATCAATATCGAAGTAGGGATCCTCTTCCCAAAAATATTGCCCCGCTTTAAAAACAGGCCGTGTCAGGAAACGAGGAAAAAGGAGAAATCTATTTAAAATAGTATTTTTAAAATCATCGTAACGCATGCTTTCAGTAATCAGCATCGCGTTGATAATCATTAAATTAGTAGGTGAGTCCATCCGCAGCCAGGCGGTGTCGGCCCCATTTAAAGGTATGGAATTCCTTTCACTCATAGTCAAACCCTGTCATTTTATAATTACTTTTTATTGTTATTAATACGTTTGTATTTAGACTTAATGTTGCTTTTTTATACTTTTTATTCTGCTTACATTCAACGCATTGACTACCAGACAAAGTAAAGATAGCAGATAATGCATTAAAAGGGACTAAATTACTTAGTATGACTCTCGATTATGCCTGCTTTGTTTCAAAAGGTAACAAAAATTACATTTTTTAACATCCTGATTTTACACTATCTGTCATAATGAATTCATATGCTTACAATTGCTTTTGAATTCTAATTATAAAAACCAATCAAGAGTTGACCAAGTTTTTATTTCATTGCAATAGTACCAGCGTATAATTATTGGTAAATAATCTAACATTTGTACAGCTTTGTAACATCTCACATAGTTAGAACGATATATGTAACAACAGCTAAAACAAAGGATGTAGCAATCTATTTCCGAACAATGGATTGTAGAAAATGTAGAGAGGATCATTATGCAAGCTATACACGCCAGAAAGCTGATTAAGCCCATTGAGCAAAGCTATACCGAAATGTTTTCCGGTAAAGTTTTTACTGTTGGGAAAGGCGCCGTCAGTATACGTAGCCATAGCAGTCGAGCTAAGCATACAGTTATTGGTGTTCATGGTTTTTTAGAGAACCATTGTTACTTCACCCAGCTATATAATGAAGCATCTACAGAGCTTATCTTACTCACATGCAGTAATTACCACGTGCCGGTCAGTGGGCCAATCCCTGAACCTGCAGAATGGGAAATACCGATAAAGCACCCTGAAGCGACAATAGAATATGATGCAAGCATTCTAAATCAGGCTCTACAAAACTTACCAACAACTGAAAATATACGCATCCATGGCCACTCACGTGGCGGTGCAGTCATATTAGAAGCACTGAGCCAACGTCCAGAGCTTTATAAAAATGTTGAACTAATACTCGAAGCCCCTGCTTTACCCGGCGGAAAGACACACCCTCTAGTTTCTGCCATGCTAGAACCAGTGAGTCATGGTATGTGGCCTTGGGTTGTTCGTTTGATTAATAGCACACCATCTTCATCTTATGGCCAAATGTTTTTTGGTAAGACTAATGACCGTAAGAAACAGTTATTAAACAAAATGTTCAGCGCAACCAAAGATCATCTAACGATCGTCCGTAACATCGAAAACCTTTTTGCCTGGATGGATAAGGCTGATTACTCAGTTTATGAGAAAATCAAACATGGCACCTTCTTAATTCCGAAAATGGATCGCATTCTTGACCGTGACTTGATGCTAAAAAGCGCTGAAAATAGCCCCAATGCCGTTCGTATTATTGAAACTGACGCGATGAGCCACTTCATCACACTTGATGATCAAAAATGGGTTCCCTGCCTCGATAACATGCCATCAGCATTAAGTAATAAACCAGCGAAACCTCTGATGAAGCTTAACTCAGAACAATTAAAAGACAAAAAACTCGCAGCATTAGCCTAAAGTAAGCTATGTGTTCATTAAAAGCTTAATGAGCACATATTTTTATTCCATACTCCTTTAAATTCCCCTCGCGCTTACTCCCTGCATTTTATAGAATTCACTTTCCTCCTTTATTCAAACTACTGAGTGCAATTTTTTAGTCATGTCACGAGACAAGATTTTAAACACGAAAACTAGCAACAGCACAGCAAGCCGTTTAAAAAACATCATGCTGCGATACCATGATCACAGGCTTCAGCCTGCACTACCCCTTGGGAGTGATGCGCTTTCAAAACTGACTAACTGGCAAAGCTCGCGCCTAATACAAAGCCATTATGACTTATACAGCTCCCCTGATTACCAACAAGGTTTAAAGTTTCTATTTACCGATTTATATTCTGATGAGGATTTTAGTCATCGTGACCGGGACCTTGAACGAATTTTTCCTAAAATGGTCAAACTCTTACCTAAAGGAGTACTGGAAACGGTCACACTATTAATCGAGCTCAACTTTCTGACCCAACGGCTAGACCAACAATTAGCGCACACCTTATTTAATATCCTACAATTAGAGGATATTAATGAACATTCATACTGCCTTGCTTATAGGCATTGCAATAACTTTGAGCAACGGCTTTATCAAATTCAGCTCACATCAGAGCTTGGCAACAAACTTGATAAATATGCACGGAGTTCAATGATTAATTTCACCCTGAAAATTTCTGAGACACCCGCAGAAATGGCTGGCCTAAGCGCCTTACATAACTTTCTAATGACAGGCTTTAGTGCCTTTCATAGCATGAGAGCTGTCAAGCCTATGATGCAAACCCTCACTGAGCGTGAAACCAAAGTACTCCAGCAAATTTATGATGAACACCCACAGCCCTTTAGCTTTTCCTAAAGCGGCCTTGAACACAAAAGCAGGATATAAGCATGCCAAACATCACCATGATTCAAGACCGAATCAACATTGAAATTAAAGAACAAATTGCCTTTGTAAGTTTATCTCGCGCTGAAAAATTGAACGCGCTTGACATGGCGATGTTTGAAGCGATAGTCAAAGCGACTAAGCAACTAAAAAGAAATAAAAATATTCGCGCCATAATACTTTCTGGTGACGGCGCTGCTTTTTGCTCAGGTTTAGATGTAAAAAGCATGTTTAAAAACCCACTATCTGCAGTTAAGTTATTACTAAAACCCGGCACGAAGATTTCTAATCTAGCTCAAGATGTTGGTTTTTTATGGCGCGATATCCCGGTACCGGTAATCGCAGTTACCCACGGTAAATGTTGGGGGGGCGGTTTCCAGATAGCGCTCGGCGCTGACTTCCGTTACACCACAGCAGACTGTGAGTTTTCTATTATGGAATCTCGCTGGGGCTTAATACCTGATATGAGCGGCACAGTGACACTTAGAGAACTCGCCTCCATTGACATTATAAAAGAGCTGGCAATGACTGCGCGCATATTCAAGGGTAATGAAGCAAAACAGTTAGGTTTAGTCACCCATGTTTACTCAGACCCAATGGCAGAAGCCATCAAATTTGCAGAAGAAATCAAGCAGCGCTCTCCTGATGCTATTGCCTGCACAAAACAACTATTCAACAAGACCTGGCTCAGCACCGTAAAACAAGCATTGAATTGGGAAACAAAACTACAGAAAAAACTCATCGGCCGGTACAACCAGCGTGCCGCTATCAGCCAGGGACAGAAAAAAACTAAGACCATGCCATTTAAAACAAGATCCTAAGATGACAGGTGCGTATAGTACGCACCTATAGCCTACCAAGTATTAGAACCAGCCAAGTATTAGAAACATATAAGTACTAGGCGCTACAACTAGCTAAGGCACGCTCCCCAACGACTCTATTTCGACCCTGCTCTTTAGCCGTATAAAGGGCTTGGTCCGCGCGCGCAATAATACTAGCCATATCATCTTCCTGTGATATGGTTGCTACTCCAACCGAAATATGAATATTGCCTAGCGTGACTTTCTCTTCTCCTCCCATCACCAGATTTTTCTTAGCGACTTTGTCACACAACTGCTGAGCAACCGTTAAAGAGCCTTCATATAAAGTATCAGGCAATAAAACTACGAACTCTTCCCCGCCATAACGCGCCACCATATCATCTCCTTTAACCCCCTTTTTCAGAAGGTTCGCAATGAATGAGAGGACCTTATCGCCAACGGCATGCCCATACGTATCATTAAAGGTTTTAAAGTGATCAATATCCATAAACAGTAAGGAGAAACAACGCCCCTCCTGCTGGTATTCTCCACAAAGGTCTTTTATTGATTTATCAAAAGCGCGACGGTTCGGGATACTCGTTAGTTGGTCGGTATAAGCCGTGGTATTTAACTCTTCCATAGAGTGTTTAAGAATACAAACCTCATCTTTCATTATGCTTAAAGAGTGCTCCATAGAGGAGTTCACTCTTTTCACCTGATCTGTTTCTTCGATAAGGCTTGCCACTAAGCGACTGATAGCTTTAATATCCGGATTCTTCTTTAATGCCGACTGACTCTTTTCAAGCGTACTCGAAAAACTATGCGCGCCATCTAGAATGCCTTCTAATTCACTAAGCAAGTTATCAACTAATCTTTCTGTGCCACCTTGCACATCGCATAGTTGATCGTGTTGTTGATTCGCAAAATATGTTTCATACAACTCATGATTCAAAGAGTCAGTAAAAATGGTCCCGGCGTCCAAATGCGCCTCAATTTGTTGTTTGAGCTCAACATTGCCGCCATTGGCATATTCATACCAAACAAAGTAGTTTTCAGGCGTGATGGGAATTTCGAGATCTTTCATTAGAGGAATTGTAAGCTTGAGGCAATCAACCGCCTGCTTGAGTTTCCGTTGTCGATTTTCAAAGACTGAAGACTGTATATCAATTGCCATATTTTACGCCACTCCGCTTTAGCCAAAAAATATGTGATAGGAAATTACTTTCCCTGAACAACATGAATTAAGAATAAACCATGACATCCAATCAACAACCTTTATGCTAAAACAATCAGAAATAAAAAGAGAACACATTACAACCATTCTTCATATCACTAAAAACGATATGCCCCATTATTAATATTTACCAACTCTTCGGCCTCCAAACGCTTAAAGCACTTACTGCCCGGAAAGCAAACCCAAATAGGGTCACTTAGCTTAGTAAGATCGTAGCCGGCTTTCTTCAAATCTGACTTTTTATATTTGAAGGTACCCGTCGTTTCCATTTCAGCAGAGATGCGTAAAAACACAGGGACTGCGTAAGCCGGTAAATATTCAGACACATGTTTATAGAAAGCATTCTCATCAAATTTCACATCGTCTTTAATTCTCATCGACACCATGCCTGCACGCCCATTGGTGTTGGGAATCTCGACACCAAACACCACTGCATCGATCACTTGATGAAATTGGCTTATACAGTTTTCAACCTCCGTCGTTGAGACATTTTCACCTTTCCAGCGATAAGTATCACCTAAACGGTCAACAAATTGAGCATGATTAAAGCCTTGATCACGCATCAAGTCACCTGTATTAAACCAAGCATCACCCGAACTAAATACATTTCTTAAAATCGTTTGCTCCGTTTTAGCCGGGTCGGTATAACCATCAAAAGGAGATTTATCCGTTATTTCACCCAATAATAAGCCCGCCTGACCTTTTTCTACTTTTCGCAAAAAACCATCTTTATAACGAATGACCTCATCTTGGTCTAAATCATACTTCACAATGGCATAAGGAATAGTCGTAAAGCCAACCGTACAATCATGATTAAATACATTCAAAAAGCCAACGTTCCCCTCACTCGAGCCGTAGAACTCCATCACCTTATGAATGCCAAAACGTTTTTTGAAAGCATGCCATTGATTCGGCCTCAGGCCATTACCAAACATCATTCTGACACGATGCTGACGGTCTTGAGAGGATTCAGGCTGAGCAAGTAAATAACGGCATAACTCCCCCACATAAGCGATCGCTGTTGCCTTGCTTCGTCGTACCTCAGGCCAGAACTGGCTTGCTGAAAACTGACGTGAAATGACTAACCCAGCCGCACCAGCCAGCACACTCCCCCACCCAATAATTAATGCAGTACCATGATAAAAAGGTAAGGTCACGTAAGCTCTATCAGCTGGTTTTAGTTGCAGACAAGCCAAGCCAACGCCTGCATAAGATTTCATAAAACGTCCATGACTTAAGATTGCAGCCTTAGGTAATCCTGTTGTTCCCGAAGTATAAAAATAACAACAAGCATCGACTGCTCGAGCATCTGAAGTCGTACTAGGGTTAGCGCTACTACAGTTTACTATCTCGGCGGCTAAATCGACCCAACCTGAAGGCAAAACCTTACTTGTCCCCGAAGAATTTAAGACTGGCTGAAGAGTATCTTCATCCTTTAAGAACAAATGCCTGTTCAAACCTGTTGGTAAACAATCTGCTACCTCGTCAACAGCCGCAAATAACTCGCCGCCAACAATCACGCGTGAAGGTGATACCAGCTCAAGACTGTGCCTCAACACGCGCCCTCTCTGACTAGTATTCACTAAGGCACTAATCGCACCTAACTTAGCGACAGCAGCAATACACGCAAGCAACTCAGGCCTATTCTCAATACAGATAGCAATTACGTCGCCTTTTCTCACGCCCATAGCTGTCAAACCATTCGCTAAGCGGTTTACCCAGGCATTAAGTTGCGTGTAAGTATATTCACGCGCCTCATAAATTAATGCTGTACCACTGGGGTTACGTTTGCACGCCAACTCCAAACAAACACCTAAACCAACCGGATGCTCGCCTGGTTTTCTATTAGCGAGATACAAACCTTTCGCGCGGGAAGGCATTCCCTTAAAAAAAGCGGGCAGTTTGGACACAAATTTAGGGAGTGAAATAGTCTGCTGAGCAGCAAGATTAGTATGACTCATTTATATGACCTATTGTTTTTATTTTCAAGGTTCTAGCAATTAATTTTAGCAGAACTAAACAACCTTACGATACTAGCACTAGAAGTCAGGCATTCATTTCAAATTCAAGGGCAGAACTCATTAAGACGACGCGTTATAGAGTTCTCGATTTTGGTTTTAAACGGCGTCAGCAAAAAACCCAACTCCATCGTCAAATCAACCTCACCAGGTAACAAAATCATCCGCCCTTTGGCACCTGCACCTTTGAATTTAACTGTTTCATCTTCCCAGTGATATTTCACACCAAACTCTTCAGCTAAATTAACGACAACATCTTCAGCAAGTTTCTTAGCCTGTTCAAAACTCAGGCTATGACTGCGACTCACACGAATTACGGACATACTTTCTCTCTCTTAAACGTGTATTTTGATCATTTAATACCGATATAAACGACCATATTAACCTGATTGGACTTGATACAAAACAACTCAAACTACTTGTTCTGTTTTTTAAAAGCATCGCAAGATAGTTTTCCTGGTCCACCGAGGTTAGAATATGCGGGATAGTTTAAACACACGAATACCTTAAAGAAACGCTTTTAGCATTCGCTGTTTAATTGATACCCAGTTATTTTGCACTACATAAACAATTATTTATCACTATTTACATAATTACTTATCACTTCTTACATAGAGTATAGCGCATGACGAATGAGTCTAGTTCAAGCACCTCCTCACCAACTCAAGAGCAGGAGAACACCACTCATTTTGGTTACCAAAATGTCAACGCTGATGACAAAGCCGGTAAAGTAGCCGATGTATTCCATTCCGTAGCCAGTAAATATGACGTAATGAATGACCTAATGTCACTGGGTATTCATCGAATATGGAAACGTTTAACCATTGAAACCAGTGGTGTTCGTCCTGGCCACAAGGTACTCGATATTGCAGGCGGCACTGGTGACTTGACCATGCAATTTGCCAAGCGTGTAGGAGAACAAGGGCAAGTTATTCTCGCAGACATCAACTCATCTATGCTGACTGTTGGCCGCGACCGTTTATTAGACCAAGGCTACGGAAGCAATATTGAGTTTGTACAAGCCAATGCCGAAACCCTGCCTTTCCCAGATAATCATTTTAATTGCATCAGCATTGCTTTTGGTTTGCGTAACGTCACAGACAAAGATAAAGCTTTGGCCTCTATGGCTCGAGTACTCAAGCCTGGAGGACGTCTACTGGTACTTGAATTTTCCAAGCCTGCGAGCCCCTTGCTCAGCAAAGTTTACGATAAATACTCTTTTACGGCGCTACCTATGATGGGCAAACTGATCACTAATGATAGTGAAAGTTATAAGTATCTGGCCGAATCTATTAGAATGCACCCAGATCAAGAAACCTTAAAAAGCATGATGGAAAATGCCGGTTTAGTAAATTGCCGCTATCATAATATGAGTGGTGGTATTGTAGCCTTGCATACCGGAATCAAACCCTAGATGAACTTGCTTAACAACGCCGCACTACTGAAAATCGCACCAACAATAGAGCGCGCGATAAACGCAGCGCTCACAATGGACCCAAGCGCTCAAAAGCATTTACAACGTTTAAAAGACTGCGTTTTTGAAGTCCATGTTAGTTCGGCTAAGCAGTCTTTTTTGTTTGGCGTAAAGAGCAACGACTCAACAGGCCACATTAACCACCAAGTTATTGTATTAAGCTCCCAGCAGCCTACTTCAGTTCAACTAAAAGGCAGCGCCCTATCATTGATAAAGCTTGCTTTTTATCAAGACAAAAATACCTTATTTAAAAGCCAAGAAATTCAAATAAGCGGTGATTCTGTCCGAATTCAACAAATTCAGGCTTTTATGCTCTCCCTTAACCTTGATTGGGAAGGTTTGTTAGCTAATTTTATTGGTGATATCCCCGCTCATTTTTTGGGCAGCTCTGTTCGAAGTAGCATGAACTGGGGAAAAAAATTAAGCCAGGCCCTAGTCAGAGATTTAGAAGAATTCGTGAAATTTGAGCTTCGTTTATTTCCAAATAAAAGCCAAGCAAAAAAACAATTTTTAGCCATTGATAAGCTATATCAAGCAACTGAAAGCATAGAAAAAAGACTCATTAATAGAATTACGTCTATTAAGAAAGAGCTAGAAAAAACCTAAATTAGACAATACATGCTGTATTAGGCATTCATGCTTTTAATTAATATCCCACTCTTTGAACTAAATAATAGAAACTGGAAACAACGTGTCAAAATTACTACTAGTCGCCAAAATGCGTCGCATATTTGTAATTCTTTGGGTCATAAGTCGCTACCGTTTAGATGAATTTATCCCTCTAGCCCACCTTCCTCTACCTGCTCGTCTTTTATTGTTCATTGCACCGTGGCACTTTTTCCCAAAGCCAAAGCTCTCTCGTGGAGAGCGGATCCGGTTAGCACTGGAAACACTTGGACCGATTTTTATTAAGTTTGGTCAGATTTTATCCACCAGACGCGATTTACTACCCGATGACATCGCAGATTCTCTGAAAATATTACAAGACAATGTCACTTCATTTTCAGGTACTGATGCTAAACAGTTAATTGAAAAAGGACTAAATAAAAAAGTCGGCGAAGTTTTTTCAAAGTTTGATATTGAGCCGCTTGCTTCAGCCTCTATTGCCCAAGTACATAGCGCCCGCTTACATAATGGCAAAGAGGTAGTGGTCAAGGTTATTCGTCCAGGCATTCAAAAAACGATAGACCAAGATATCGTTCTAATGCTGATATTTGCTACTTTACTTGAGAATTACTGGACCGATGGTAAACGCCTTCACCCAATACAAATCGTTAAAGATTATCAAAAGACAATTTATGATGAACTGGATTTACAGCGAGAAGCCGCTAACGCTTCTCAAATACGAAGAAACTTTTTAAATTCAGAACTCATTTATATTCCCGAAATATACTGGGAACACACCAACCAGCATGTATTAGTCATGGAGCGCATCTACGGCATGCCTGTTGCTGACGTAAGTGCGCTCAAGGCCTCCGGTGTCGATTTGAAAGTTCTAGCCGAACGTGGTGTGGAGATATTTTTTACCCAGGTATTTCGCGATAGTTTCTTTCATGCCGACATGCACCCAGGAAATATTTTTGTTTCGACCGAACACACTCATAACCCACAATATATAGCGATTGATTTTGGCATTGTGGGCACCTTAACTCAGGAAGATCAAAACTACCTCGCTCGAAATCTCTTAGCTTTTTTCAACCGTGATTATAAACTCGTCGCGGAGTTACATGTTTCATCTGGCTGGGTACCTGAAAGCACTCGCGTAGATGAGTTTGAGTCCGCTATCCGAACTGTGTGTGAACCCATTTTTGAACGCCCGCTAAAAGACATCTCGTTTGGCCAGTTTTTACTTAGGCTGTTTCAGACTGCTCGTCGCTTCAATATGGAAGTACAGCCTCAACTGGTCTTGCTTCAAAAAACCTTATTAAATATTGAAGGCCTTGGACGACAACTTTATCCTGACCTTGACCTTTGGAATACCGCTCAACCTTATTTAGAAAACTGGATGAAACAACGAATTGCGCCTCCAGGAGTGTGGAAAAATATTAAGCAGCACATTCCAGAATGGTTAGAGCAGTCTCCAGAAGTACCTAGATTGATTTTTGACGCGATTAATCAAGTAAAGCATCTTGATAATTTCACCCAACAACGAGACAAACAAAGCCTTGAGCTTCGTCAAGAAATAAAACAACAACGTAAACAGTCCAAAGATTATATGATAGGCTTGGTGTTAATTGTTGCGAGCGTGGTTATCGCTAAACCCGAAAGCTATCAATGGATAAGTAATATATCCTGGCAATCGCTCAGCCCATTACTGTTAGGCGCTTATTTTATTATTCGTCAAAGATAGTTCCTGAAATCATTATAGGATAAAAGAGAGAAACCATGTCCACCGTACTAAATGAGCTTACATCAGTTCTTGAAGAGAGAAGGAAGGCAGACCCTGAAAGCTCTTATGTCGCCAGCTTACACAAAAAGGGTTTAAATAAAATCCTTGAAAAGGTCGGCGAAGAATGTACTGAGACAATTCTCGCTGCTAAAGATGCACATGACGATGCCAGCAAACAAGCGCTCATTTATGAAACAGCCGACTTATGGTTTCATAGTTTAGTCATGCTCTCGCATTTAGATTTAAGTGCCGATGACGTGCTAAGTGAACTTCAACGCCGCTTTAATTTATCGGGGCTTGAAGAAAAAGCGTCTCGAACTAAGTAAGACTTAGTTGGTCAAAGCTTTTATAAGTCGACTATTTTAAAGAGTACCCGATTTTAAAGAGTACCCGATGTAATAACTTTTACAGCGTACTCTTCACTAAACAACAGGAGAACCTTATGGGCATTAGTCCTATGCAATTACTGATCATCCTAGTAATCGTTGCACTTATCTTTGGCACTAAAAAACTTAGAAATATGGGTGGAGACCTTGGTGGTGCTGTGAAGGGCTTTAAAAAAGCCATGAAAGATGATGAGACTAAACCTCTTGATAAGAAAGATGCAGATATTATCGAAGGCAAAGCCGAGAAAGTAGAAACTGAAAAAGACCAGAATCAACCCAAATAGTGCTGACCTCAAGTAAGGTAACCACAAAGGCCTAGCATGTTTGATATTGGTTTTTTAGAACTCGTGATCGTCGGAATCATTGGCTTGTTAGTTTTAGGCCCTGAACGCCTCCCAGTCGCTGCCCGAACTCTGGGTAAGTGGATTGGCCGTGCTCGTCGAATGACCAGCCAGTTCACCAAAGAAATTGATCGACAGATTGAAATAGACGAATTGAAAGCAGAGCTGAAAAAGCAAGGCGAAAGCCTTGATATCAATGATGACGTTCAAAAAATTCGCTCTACCGTCAATGCCGCCTTAAAAGAAGCCGAAGAAGCCGATGAGTACGAACCTCTACCCAGAGACGACATAAATAAAGCCTTCATGATGCCTAAATCACAGCAAGCAAGATCCTTGAATACTGATACTGTTGAGACAAATACTGTTAATACAGACAGCGAGCATTCAAGTCAGCCAAGTAATACCAAAAACTCTCAATAAACTATCTGAAAAAACTAACAACATGAACAATACAGACAGCGAATCAGATAAAGACGCTCAAATCGAGCAAACCCAACCACTCATGAACCACTTACTTGAGTTAAGAACACGCTTATTGAGAGCGGTGGTTAGCGTTTTAGTGATTTTCTGTAGCCTCTATTATTTTGCCAACGACCTCTACTTAATCGTCTCGGAACCTTTACGCGCACTTTTACCGGAAGGCAGCTCCATGATTGCAACCGATGTTGCATCGCCTTTCTTTACACCATTCAAGCTAACCTTAATGACGTCTGTATTTATTGCGATGCCTTATATGCTTTTCCAGATCTGGGGTTTTATAGCACCGGCACTATATGAAAAAGAAAAACGCCTAGCTTACCCCTTACTCTTTTCCAGTATTGTATTATTCTATCTAGGCATGGCCTTCGCTTACTTTGTAGTCTTCCCTTTAGTCTTTGGCTTCTTCACGAGTACTGGCCCTGAAGGTGTCACGGTAATGACCGACATCAGCCGCTACCTAGACTTTGTGTTAAAGCTATTTTTTGCCTTTGGCGTCGCTTTTGAAATCCCAATCGCCACGATCATTCTGGTCGCTGCCGGTATCACTGACACCAAGAGTCTCACTGAAAAACGGCCCTACCTAGTTGTTGGCTGCTTTGTTATTGGCATGTTACTGACCCCTCCCGACGTCATTTCTCAAACACTACTCGCTGTGCCTATGTGGATGTTATTTGAAGTCGGTGTTTTATTTGCAAAACTGATTGAAAAACGAAACGCTGAGACAGAACAAGAATAAACACTCATCAAGAAGTTTACTGAATAATGAATTTATTGCTGTTATTTCCCGAGAATATGCAAACAGAACATCACGCTGAAGTCTCTGGACGACAACTAGAACATGTTAATGCTACCTTGAAGGCCAATGAGGGGGATA
>Ga0209290_1000133_pt1 | contig 72192 bp, 53 predicted proteins | sample EN1Hudsemesocosm_2_FD_184632 | JGI IMG/M metagenome (GOLD analysis project Ga0209290, IMG submission 184632) | Methane-oxidizing microbial communities from mesocosms in the Hudson Canyon - EN10B Hudson Canyon (SPAdes) (version 2) | ecosystem: Environmental > Aquatic > Marine > Cold seeps... | reverse complement strand
TAACAGTTTATTAGACGGAATCCGTAATTTACGGTGTTATATGGATTCCGTATAATATTTTTAACATTTTACAATGGATTGTAACTTTACTATAAGGATTTTAGTATGTCGAACACGACTAGTGACAGTGAAAAACGTTTTTGGAACAACTACATAGCTCTTCTAGAGGAGCATAATGTTAAACCTACCACTTATCGCTGGTATATACAGCATTGCGAACAGTTCATCAGGTGTTATACGGAAATTCGCTTAAAGAGCCACACCCAAGAAACCCTGTCTCAATATCTTTCAGACATATTAGAAAATACAAATTTGAAGCCTTGGCAGAAAACCCAAGCTTTTGATGCCCTCAAGTTCCTTTTTTTGAGTATTCATTCTCCGATTTCAAATAAAATTGACTGGGAATACTGGAAGATGTCCTGTAAAGAGCTAGAGCGGGATCATACGACATTAGCCAGAAACAACACGCCAATCAAAAAACAGTTAAATTCAGATATGGACAGTAAAGGGGGTTACGACAATGGACCAGAAATTGAAAAGCTTATTTATGTCATCAGAGCAAAAGGATATAGCATTAGAACCGAAAAAACGTATATCCATTGGGTCAATCGTTTCCTAAAATTTAATGTGAACCTCAAGTCTGAAGCAGTTGATGATGACAGCGTGATTAAATACCTCTCGTATTTAGCCGTTGAAAAAGGTGTATCACCCGCGACACAAGCCCTAGCATTAAATGCCATTGCTTTTTACTTCAAATCTGTTCTAGTGATTGAACTAGGTGACTTAAGCGCATTCGTTAACGCAAAAAAACGACAAAAGATGCCTGTCGTGCTGACAACAGACGAAGTTTCGATAATGCTAAATAGCCTATCTGGCATTCAACTCTTATTAGTATCTTTACTGTATGGCGGAGGATTGAGGTTAATGGAAGCGGTAAGGTTACGTATTCAAGATGTTGACTTTGGTTACCAGCAAATCATTATAAGGAACGCAAAAGGCAATAAAGAGCGGATTGTTCCGCTCCCAGTAAAAATAGTAGATAACCTAAAGCAACAAATTTCTAATGTTCGAAACCAGCATAAACTAGACTTACAGAATGGTTATGGTAGCGTTTACATGCCTTCCGAGCTAGTGAAAAAGTACGGAAAAAGCGATAAACAGTGGGTTTGGCAGTATATTTTTCCTAGTTCGAAGCTTTCTATCGACCCTAAATCGAAAATTATTCGCCGCCACCATTTACATGAGTCAACGCTTCAGAAAACAGTTAGAAATACAGCTCGGAAAGTTAATATCCCCAAGCGTGTTACTTGTCATACTTTTCGACATAGTTTTGCTACACACAACCTTGAACGCGGCATGGATATTCGTACACTCCAACAATTATTAGGTCACAGCGATGTGTCTACCACAATGATTTATACGCATACTGCAAACTTTTCGAAAGGAAAAACATCAAGTCCGCTTGATTTTCTGTAGTTCAAACAACAGGATATAACGAAGCTATGCAGCCAAACCTAATGATCAAACACGTAGCCAACTGAACGTCGGCTTTTAAAATAAACTGGATTTTTGGGGTCTTCTTCAAAGTACTTTCTGAATCGTACAACGAAGTTATCAACGGTTCGGGTGGAAATACTTTTTGAAAAACCCCAAGCGAGTTCAAGTATTTCACCTCGGCTCAGCGCTCTACCACGATTTGCGATAAATAATCGTAGTAAGCGTAGTTCTTGTTCAGTAAGTGATACTTTTTTACCCTGACAAATGGCTAAACTATTTTTGAATTCTATTCTATTTTCGCCAAATACATACTCGTCAGACGACCTAGTATTTTGAGGGTCTGGCTCTTCTTTCGACCAACTATTTCTTTTGAGCAAGCGTTCGACCCGTAATAAGAATTCATCCAAAACAAACGGTTTGGACAAATAATCATCAACCCCCAAAATAAGCCCTTTGACACGGTCTTCTGCTGAGTTTTTCGCAGATAAAATTAATACAGGTAAACGTTCATCTTCAAGTCGTATGCTTTTTAAAACGGAGATACCATCAATGCCTGGTAACATGATATCCAGCACAATTAAGTCGGGTTCCCATTGCTTCCATGCACTCAAACCAGCTGTGCCTGTATCAGCAATCAAAACTTCATAACCTTGCAACTGAAGGTTTAGGCGCAAGCCTTCTGCAATATGATGCTCATCTTCAACGACTAATACCCTTTTGCTATCCACTCTCCCAAGTTGACTCATGTCGTCATCTCATTATTGGCGGTGTATTTATTACTCTTAACAGTATTAGTTGAAGGGATTGTCACCGTAAAGGTTGCTCCCTTTCCTCGACCAGAACTATTCACTTTTATTTTACCTTTATGTGCTTGCACGATATTTTGAACCAAGTACAAACCAATACCGCTCCCCTTAACTGACTTTATATTTGAACGAGCAGTCTGATAAAACTTTTTGAATATTTTTTTACTTTGGTTTCGTTCAATTCCAACACCATTATCTGAAAACTTCATACTAATGCTTTTTTCATTTTGCTTAAAAGTAATCACTAATTCAGGTGTTGCCGATTCATTATATTTAATAGCATTTGATGCAATATTGATTAAGAGCATCTCAAACAAAGACTCATTTATCGACACTTGGTACATTTTATCGTGTGGCATTTCAACTTTTATCATTGCACCTTGAAAAAGGTAGGCATTGTTATCATAAAAAGTATCAACAAACTTAATAAGATCTTGCTCTACAAATTCACCCTGAAAATACCGACTCTCAATATGCCCTAAATCGAGTATATTGCTAATATTATCGGATAATCGATGAACATCCTGAAGCATAAAATTAATACATTTATTTTGCTCCGCTTTACTCAAGTCGTGTTTTTGAAACGTTTCAAGATAGAGCTTTAATGAAGTGACGGGTGTTTTTAGTTCATGCGTAAAGTTGTTAATAAAATTGTTTTGTAAACGGTAAAGCTGCTGCATTTTTAAGTTATAAATAAACGTCATCGACAAACCTGTAAAAATCAAACCCACTAACAATGAAAGAACGACCACAACGACAGCAGGTTGAGACTCGAACACCTGACGTGGGTCAAGGTCAAATTTAAGTACGACATCATCAAGTCCACTACTAATTTCAATATACCAATAGATATAAAGTACAAAAGAACTCAGTAATGCAACGAGTGAAAATATGAAGATAAAAATTGCATTAGGCATTAATTTAATTTTGGGCATTCGTAATTTCCAGTTATCAACCGTGCCCCTAAATGACGAGCACTTATGTAAAAGTTTTGTAAAAGCACCGTTACATTTGTTTTTTATGACTAAAAAAAGTCTAAAGTCTATATTTCGTTGAATCTATCCTGACATACAGAGCCAGTTAGGATCTACGCTACTCAACATTTTAAATATAAAAGAGGTCCGAAGTGATCAAATCACAAGAAGCATTCAATTTCTATTCCCACCTGGCAGGAATGATTGCTGCAGTCATTGGTACTGTATTTTTAGTTATTACCGCAACTGAATCTGCATCCATGGTGATCACAGCATTGGTCTATGGTTGCTCAATCATCTTTCTATTTTCTGCTAGCTCACTTTATCACGCATTCAAGCAACAAGAGAATGAACTTTCTTTTTGGCGGAAAATGGATCGCTTAGCTATTTTTTGTATGATCGCAGGTTCTTATACGCCTATTTGTTTCTTCTTTTTAGATGATAATTGGCGCTTGCCTATGATTTCAATTCAATGGGGCCTCGTCGCATTTGGCGCTTGCACTCAAATATTCTTCCCGCGCGCTCCAAGAATGCTTTATGCGGTGATCTTTTTAACGATGGGTTGGATGCTGGTATTCCCAATGTCACAAATACTTGATGCGATGACGTCGGACCAAATCACCTTACTCTTTACAGGTGGTGCAGCGTTTACGGCTGGCGCATTATTTTATGCCATAAAAAAACCTTTATTAATGCCTGGTATTTTTAGCTTTCACGAACTTTTTCATGTCATGGTATTAATCGGCGGCGCTTGTCATTATGCACTCATTTACAGTGCATTTTCTGCAGCATCATTTGCTGCGTAAAACAACTAATAGAGCGCCATAGGAGCCGGAACATCAGTTTGTCTACCCAAAGCCAAAGCTTGATTGATCAAGAGCTAAGTTTGTTTGAAGCTGAATATCAGCACCATTTTCTTGAAGGTGAAAGTAAACCTCAGAACATAGGACGCCCTTACCTACTTCACAATGAAACAGCCAAGCATGGCGTACTGCTCATTCATGGTTTAATGGCTGCGCCTGAAGAAGTTCGTGAGTGGGCCGAGTTCATTTATTCAATGGGCTACACTGTTTATGCCGTTAGAATGGCTGGTCATGGAACTTCAGCCGATGATCTTGCCAAACGAGAAGCAAGTGAATGGATTGCTTCGGTTGATCGCGGCCATGAGATACTTAAATCATGCTGTGAACATATTTCGATTGCAGGCTTTTCTACCGGTGCATCCGTGGCACTCTATCAAGTAATCAAAAAACCAAGCGCCTTTGATACCTTAATTTGCATTAGTGCGCCGTTGAAATTCAAAAAATTATCAACTCATTTTGCAGAGCCAGTTAACGCTTGGAATAAACTCTCCCAAGCTTGGGATACCAGTATTCTTGGTAAAGTAACCAAAACAGCTAAGTTACGTAAAGAATTCGCCACGAATCATGCCGACAACCCCCATATAAATTATTTACGCTGCCCAGTTCACAGCATTGTTCAGATAAAACGTTTGATGTCGGAGGTCTGTGAGAGTTTTTCAAATATTTCAATCCCTACGTTAGTGATACATGGCATAGACGACCCTAAGGTTGATGTTGAAAGTAGCCGAGAAATATTTGCTCGCATTCAGTCAAACCAAAAACAGTACAAAGAAGTCGATTTTCATCTTCACGGTATAATAAGAGGAAATATAGCCAAGCAAGTCTTTAGCGAGGTGCAAACATTCTTTAACCAACACTTTGCTATGTGACCTAGGTTATTTTAAATAATCAAAGATACGCTTTAATACAATAGCCAATGCACTCCTTAATGCAATCCTCAGTACAACATAGTAGAATCCGCTGCTAGATTCCCTAACATTCTTCTACTGTAAATCAAAAAATATGAATCCAAATAGCAATATTCGCGTCATCGTTGGCATGTCAGGAGGCGTTGACTCTTCTGTTTCAGCTCTACTCCTTCAAGAACAAGGTTATCAAGTTGAAGGCCTGTTCATGAAAAACTGGGATGAAGATGACGGTACTGATTACTGTACCGCTATTGAAGACTTGAACGATGCCCAAGCAGTGAGTGACAAGTTAGGTATTCATTTACATACGGCAAATTTTGCAGCCGAGTATTGGGATGGCGTGTTTGAGCACTTTTTGGCTGAATACAAAGCTGGTCGCACACCTAACCCTGATATTCTGTGTAATAAAGAAATCAAATTCAAAGCCTTTTTAGATTATGCAACAACACTGGGCGCAGATTATATCGCCACGGGTCATTACGTTAGACGCGCCGAGCATAACGACAAAACTTTTTTATTGAAGGGCTTAGACAACAATAAAGACCAAAGTTACTTCTTGCATGCTGTGCATGAAAGCAAACTCGCACGCACCTTGTTTCCGGTGGGCGAATTAGAAAAGCCTGAGGTTCGTCGACTCGCAGAACAACATGACCTTATTACCCACGACAAAAAAGACAGTACCGGCATTTGTTTCATCGGTGAGCGTAAATTCACTGATTTCCTAAAACAATATCTACCTGCTCAACCTGGTAATATTGAAACGGATACTGGTGATATCATCGGTAAACATAACGGACTGATGTATCACACAATAGGCCAACGACAAGGTTTAGGTATTGGCGGGCTTAAGAATTATGACGAGTCTCCTTGGTACGTTGCCCAAAAAGATTTAAAACGCAATGTTTTACTGGTGGTTCAAGGTACAAAGAACCCGCTACTTTACAGTAAAAGCCTCAGCACACTTGCTATTGATTGGATTAACGGCGCACCTGTCGTACTCCCTTTTTCTTGTAAAGCGAAAGTTCGTTACCGTCAGGCAGACCAAGATTGTATTATTGAGCGCACATCAAACGATGGCTACATCGTTAGTTTTACAGATGGACAACGAGCAGTTACGCCAGGTCAATCGATTGCGTTTTATCAAGGTGACCGATGTTTAGGTGGTGGTATTATTGAGACAACCTTTAAATGAATAAAGCACAAGAACAAGTGATCGCACTAGCAGGTTTATTTCAGGCTATGGATGCCATTGAGAGTATTGCACAACAAGGAAAATGCGACGAACACGTACTTGAAACTGCCCTAAGCAGTCTCTTTGTTGGTAACCCTAATAGTACACTCGACGTATTCGGCGACCTCAGCCTCTTAAAACCTGGGTTAACCAAAGTACGCGACCTGTTAAATAAATCAAATACTGACAAACGTTTAAACGCTGTACGTTATGCACTCGCAATTGTTCATCTTGAGTCAAAACTTAACAAGCAAAAAGACATGCTTGCAACCATAGGCAAACGTCTTGAACGCGCAGAAAGCCAAGTTCAACATTTTAGTTTACTACATGAAAATGTGTTGGAGAGCATTGCTGCTATTTATCTCGATACCATTAGTACCTTTCAGTTACGCGTACAAATAAGTGGTAATGAGCAATTATTAACAATTAGCCAAAATATAGCTAAAATTCGCTCATTACTATTATCAGGTATTAGAGCAGCAACCTTATGGCGCCAAGTAGGTGGCCGCCGCTGGCATTTCATTTTCAAAAGAGCTGAACTCGCGAGACAAGCGGATTTTTTACTTAGCAAAGCTTAAAGCAATCGCATGTTGTACATTAAGTAAAACTATCCACACATCACTGTACGGTTCAAGGAATCCCATGTGATGTCCCGCTCAATTTGTAGTATCATAACGCCCAATTTATAAGCAATTTTTCTAATCCTTCCGAAAAGAGAGCACGAATGCAATTATCTTCCCTTACCGCAGTTTCCCCTATTGATGGCCGTTATGGCTCGAAAGTTAGCGAGCTACGTGAATTTTTCAGTGAATTTGGCCTTATCAAATTTCGTGTTGAAGTTGAAGTTCGATGGTTCCAAGCCTTAGCTGCGCACCCTGAAATTGAAGAATTAAGCCCATTCTCTGCAGAAGCAATGTCATTCTTAGATAGCATAGTCAGTGAATTTTCACTTGAAGATGCCGAGCGCGTAAAAGAGATTGAAAGCACAACCAACCACGATGTAAAAGCGGTTGAGTACTTACTAAAAGAGAAGCTTGTTGCGGTAAAAGATCAATTCCCTGAGCTTGAAGCGGGTTCTGAATTTGTTCATTTTGCTTGTACCTCTGAAGATATAAACAACCTTTCTCACGGTTTGATTCTTTCAAACGGACTAGAAAAAAGTATTTTACCTGCAATGAAATCTGTTATTTCAAAAATGCAGGAACTTGCACTGGAATACGCCGAACAACCTATGCTTTGTCGTACACACGGCCAAACTGCTTCACCTTCGACAATGGGTAAAGAATTCGCAAATGTCGTGGCACGTTTAAACATCCAGTTATCGAAAATTGAAAATGTTGAAATTCTAGGAAAAATAAACGGTGCGGTGGGTAACTATAACGCTCACCTCTCTGCTTACCCTAATATCGATTGGGCAGCAAATGCTAAAACTTTCATTGAAGGTCTAGGTTTAGGCTTTAACCCATACACCACGCAAATCGAACCACATGATTATATTGCTGAATTATTTGATGCTATCGCGCGCTTCAATACCATATTAATCGATTTCGATAGGGATATTTGGGCTTACATTTCACTTGGCTTTTTCAAACAAAAGACGGTTGCAGGTGAAGTTGGATCATCCACTATGCCTCACAAGGTTAACCCAATCGATTTTGAAAACTCAGAAGGTAACTTAGGTTTAGCGAACGCTATTCTTGGCCACTTAGCTGAGAAACTGCCTATCTCTCGTTGGCAGCGTGATTTAACAGACTCAACCGTTTTAAGAAACCTAGGCGTTGGCCTTGCTCATAGCTTAATTGCCTTCCAAGCGACCTTAAAAGGCTTGAAAAAGCTCGAAATCAATCCAGAAAAGCTACTTGCCGATTTAGACAATGCTTGGGAAATTATGGCTGAGCCCATTCAAACAGTGATGCGCCGATACAATATTGACCAACCATACGAAAAGTTAAAAGCTTTAACGCGTGGTAATGTGATGAACCAAGAAACCATTCAGGCATTTGTTAATAAGCTTGAAATTCCAGATTCAGCAAAAGCAGACTTATTACAATTAACACCGTCGACTTACATCGGTAACGCGATAGCACAAGCTAAAGCAATTAAGTCATAAGTTTATTGTAATATCCTCTATAAAAAATTGTTTAGTAGTGACACTGCTAAGCAATTTCTTCCTCATTTCAAAATGAATATCAAAAAAATTAGAGTATTTAACTTTTGTAAACTCTACTAAAATTGACGATTAGGTCAAACCCCTTAACTTAATCCGCTCACAAATTAGACAGTTCACACTAGACCTACTACCGCTAGGTAGTTTATATTTCGTAATCTAACATTACATTTGTCTACATTTATCCTTGGGTACTTATTAAACAATGTCTCTTATAAAGATAAAGCACTATACAAAAGACACTCTCAATGAGGCAGTCATAGAGCAACTACACCAGCTTAGCCCTGACTCTCTGACACCTTATTTTCAACAATATGGTACCGAACCAGACCGTATCGCGCACTGCTTTACAGCATCCAACAATAACACCGTTTTAGGCTTCGCTTTATTAAGTACTCTGCACGAAGTTGCCACACTGCACTCATTATTTATCAAAAAAGAATGCCGAGGAAAATCACTTGGGCGAAAGCTCTGCCTTCACTTACTGGCAAAGGCCGTTAAATTTGGCTGCAAGAAAGTAGAGTTAGAAAGCAAAAAAAGCCAACTTAATTTTTTTAAGAACCTTGGCTTTGTCGTTATTAAAGAACCCTGTACAAAAACAAAAACGACACACTTTATATTAGAAAACCCCTGTCCCGCTTATTTCCTTTCAATTTACAAAAAGAGGTTGATTGAGAACCGACAGAACAACACGGATACAACTCAGGCCCTAGTGCTTTCGCAAGATAAAACGATTTACAACTTCCATGACGAAGCCCAATTCTTGGCCTTACATCGAAATATGCTTTCACAAGCAAAGCGTCGCATCTGGATTATGGCAAATTCAATTAGTGCCCCCGTGTTAAACGATGAGCAGTTTCGTCAGTCAATATTACAACTCGCTAAAAACAACCCTCAAGCTGAGATTAGAATTTTATTGGAAGATGATAAATCAGGCCCTAGTCGATTCAGCCCGCTCATCAATCTTGCTCAACGCTTAACAAGTTTTGTAGAAATACGTACACTACCCAGTACAGCTCATAAATTTAGTGAATGGGTAACATTAGTTGATTTTTCAGCAGGTATTTATCGCAAAACCCTTGAAAGTTATTCTGGCTTTGCCACGTATGACGGCAAACTTATTGCACAACGCCTTATTACTAAATTTGATGATCAATGGCAGTTTGCTAAGCCTTCGGCAGAGTTCAGGCGATTAGCGATATAACTGTCTTTATATACTCAGCTTTGACCGCCAGCAGCTAGCCATAAAAAAAGGCCTTATTCTCACGAATAAGGCCTTTTTACTTAGTACTAACGTTATTTAGTAGCTAAGTTTGCTTTTAGCTCTAAACGACGTCTATGCAGAACAGGTTCTGTATAACCACTTGGCTGCTTGGTACCTTCAACAACTAACTCTAACGCTGCTTGATACGCAACACTTCCTTCAAAGTCTTTGGCCATAGCAACATATGTTTGGTCATCAGCATTTTGCTTGTCAACCACAGCTGCCATACGTTTAAGCGTTTCAACAACTTGCTCTTCTGTACATACACCATGACGTAGCCAGTTAGACATATGCTGCGATGAAATACGTAACGTAGCACGATCTTCCATCAAACCAACATTATGAATATCAGGCACTTTAGAACAACCAACACCGTGATCAATCCAACGAACAACATAACCTAAAATACCCTGCGCGTTATTATCCATTTCCTGCTGAATTTCTTCAGCTGAAAGCGAACTTGGATCTGCTAACAGTGGAATCGTTAGAATATCATCTACCGATGCGTGCTTACGAGTCTTCAAAGCATCTTGTGTTTTGAAAACATCAATTTGATGATAGTGCATTGCGTGAAGCGTTGCTGCGGTTGGTGATGGGACCCATGCAGTGTTTGCACCCGCTTTAGGGTGTCCTGCCTTCTGCTCCATCATCATGCCCATTTCATCAGGAATTGGCCACATGCCTTTTCCGATTTGAGCACGCCCTTGAAGACCTGTTTCTAGACCCGTGTCAACGTTCCAATCTTCATACGCTGCAATCCACTTCTGCTGCTTCATGATAGTCTTAGGAATGATCACACCCGCTTCCATTGAAGTATGAATTTCATCACCAGTACGGTCTAAGAAGCCAGTATTGATAAATACAACGCGATCTTTCGCAGCACGAATACATTCTTTTAGGTTAACCGTCGTACGACGTTCTTCATCCATGATTCCCATTTTAACGGTAAAATCAGGCAAACCTAATGCAGTTTCAACTCGACCAAATAATTCATTTGCAAAAGCAACTTCTTCAGGGCCGTGCATTTTTGGCTTAACAATATTTACACTACCAGTGGTTGAATTCTGGAAAGGCGCATTACCCTTAATATCGTGAATGGCGATCATAGATGTCACCATCGCATCCATTATCCCTTCAGGAATTTCACTACCATCTTTTAATAGGATCGCTGGGTTAGTCATTAAATGGCCAACGTTACGAACAAATAGCATTGAACGACCTTTCAACTTCAACTCTGATCCGTCTATAGCAGTATAGATACGGTCAGGATTCATCGTACGTGTAAAGGACTTACCTCCCTTGTTCATTGAAACAGAAAGGTCGCCTTTCATTAATCCCAACCAATTGGTGTAGATCAATGTTTTATCTTCTGCATCAACCGCAGCAACAGAATCTTCACAGTCCATAATGGTAGTAAGAGCCGATTCCATTAGAATATCTTTCAAGCCAGCAGGGTCAGTTTGACCGATGGGGCTTTGTGCATCTATTTGAATTTCGAATCGTAAACCATTGTTAGCGAACAAAATACCAGTGGGTGCAGAAATGTCACCAACATAACCAAGTAGCTTGTCAGCATCTTTTATACTAGTGGTTGATCCATCCTTTAATGAAACGACTAACGCGCCCTCTACAATCGCATAAGAGGTACTCGCAGTATGCGAGCCTGACACCAATGGAATAGATTGATCTAGGAAGTCACGAGCATATGCAATAACTTTATCGCCGCGAACAGGGTTATAACCTGGGCCTTTTTCTGCGCCTTCAAATGAAATAGCATTGGTGCCATATAAAGCATCATACAAAGAACCCCAACGTGCATTCGCTGCGTTCAGTGCAAAGCGCGCATTCATTACAGGCACAACTAACTGTGGACCGGCCATTTGAGCAATTTCAGGCTCAACATTTTGAGTTGTCGCTTCAAATGCTTCACCTTCAGGTAATAAATAACCAATTTCCTGAAGAAATGCTTTATATGCTGCAGCATCTAAAGGCTGATTTTCATTATGGTAAGTATCGATTTTAGCTTGAATGACATCACGCTTTTCAAGCAAGGCCTTATTTTTAGGCGCAAGGTCATGCACTATTTCATCAAAACTGGCCCAAAAGGTAGCTTGATCGACACCCGTTCCTGGAATCGCGGTATCATTGATAAAATCGTACAGTTCTTTGGCAACTCGAAGTCCGCCAGCTTGAATTCGTTCTGTCATCGTTTACTGAGCCTCATGAAAGAGAAATAGTGTAATAAAGGGGCAAGATTTTACATTAAAATTAGATAAACCCCAAACTTAAGCGCCTAGGAACGTTTATTTTTTTATTATTTTGTTCACCATTACAAGCCGCAAAATCCCAAACTCTGGTCTATACTGATAATAACTTTCTACTAATTGTTTATTTATTAAGATCTTAGCTATGTCTGGAACTACGATTACTTTTGCTATCTTTGCCGCTATTTGTGTTTTTATTGTCGTTGTTTGGCTTGGCCAGATGCGGGAACGCGCTCGTATTGAAAAAATGCGTAAAACCAACACTTTAACTGAGCGTCATAACCGCATGCAGCTGTTGCTGCACGAATTGCCGCCCCAATACCTGAATAATGAATTGCGCATTATGGTCACTGAGCGCTCGATTGAAACCATTAATGAGTTAAGCACGCTCAAGAATGACGACAGACTCAAGCAACAAATGGCGCAAGAACAAGATTTTTTAAAAAATCTCAGAGAAAAGAGCCCAAAATTCAAACCCGTTATCGTAAAAAATGAAGCAAAGGCTAAAGATGTACGCGTTTTACTTGAATCACTTTCTCGGTTTGTTCAAAACCTTAATAAACGAAAACGCCTTGATGGCAGTAATACTAAAAAGTACTTAAGCCACATTGATTTTTCTATTTGTCAGTCTAAAGCTGATCTATTTACAGCCCGAGCTGAAGCGGCAGATAAAGCAGGAAAGCCAAGAGTTGCTATTCATAATTATCACAATGCAATTGAGTCATTTAAACCCCTTACAAACAACCCACAAGCAACTAAAACCGTTACATTATTTAAAGCTAAGATTAAATCTCTTGAACAATCAGCTGATCAACAAAAAGGTACGCAAAGCGACGATACAGCTGGAGATAATAAAGAATGGGATAGCTTTTTGAAAAATGATGAGGACGACTGGCATAAGAAGAATGATTACGAATAAGTCACTTTTCAATTTATGCCAGAAACTGGAACTTAATCTTTAAAAGTGAAATTCACGCTTTTTCCAAGTAAAAAAAACGCCCTATAGATGCACTAAAGGACGTTTTTTACGACATATTTACGTACTGATTTTATTCTGGCGTACCACATTCGGAGTTCGTTGGATCAGTCGAGCAACGAATCTTCCAAAGCATTTTAAGCGCTTTCGGGTGATGTACACCTTCAGCTTTTAGCGCTAAACGGATTTCTCTTTTGAACTTTTGCAAATCTTCTTTAGTCTTATCATTCGTTTTGATCCAATACTTACTAGGAATCTCTGCTTCAGCATCCTTCACTAGCTTATGGATATCCGGTAGGCGTGAAAGAATGTACTTACGCATATTTTGACCAAAGTCAGCCGGAAAATGATCTTTATACGTAATCATTTGCATCATGCCGTACAAAAGTTTCTCATCAATAATCCCACCTTTATCACCTAAACCGTGATACAACTCAAATACGTTATAACCTAATGCAACCATCGGTAAGATATCAATATTTCCATTATTAAACTGACCAGAGAAAGTCGTTAATGAAGTACCAACGGGCGACGCACCAACCATATTCGCTAGTTTCAAACTTTGAGGGTCTTCATTCAAAATCGAAATTTTCTTACCACTGAATTCTTCAACTGTATCAATATTTCTATCATTCACAAAAAAGTAAACAGAACCGATTGGTAACGTGCCGACCATTTCGTAATTACCGTTAGTAAGCAAACCACTTAGCTTAGGACTGGTCAGTGCTTTTAAAACAATACTTAACTGTTTCTCAGTCGAAATGCCGCCGATTGCATCCATCGTTCCACCGAAAGGCACATAAGGACCACTTAAGATCGATGTTAAAAAAGTACCATCGCAAAGTCCGGCTTTAAAGTCATTAGAAGCCACCTTCTCGTCAGTATATGGCTTTAGTTCGATATCAAGCCCCCAGCTAATACCTTTCGCTTTTAAATCAGAAAAGAAGGTCATTGCTGGCCCACTTTTGCCAACAGGGTCATACATACAGAATGTTTTCTTATCTAATGCAAGCGTATTGGCACTTACGACCAATAGTAAAAATGATAGCGCTAATTGACGGATCGTCATTCGGTTTTCCTCAGTTATTTTTATCTCAAAGTAAAATGCAGAGCGCATCATACCAAAGCAATGTTCTAAAAGAGACATATTAAATAACAGATGGCCATAAATTAACCATAATCTTTCTCAATGCTGAAAAACTGTTTCTAGCATTTAGGCTTTTCATGATTAAAAAACGTTTCGATATCTTTCGCCTGTTTCTTGGCATCCCGATAACCTAAGTTGACTAGATCACGCAGAAACTCACCTTCAAACAATAAATAACTCGCTAAACTCACACCGCCTTCAACAGGCTCTTTGTTTAAACCAAAAAACTGTCTTATAGGTGCAGGTAAACGATGAATATGCTTGATAGCAATGTCATCAATAGGCTCACTGGGATTGATCACCAGCGTTTCGATAAACCTTACACCTAGCTCTTCAGACACCTGCTCTGGTTTTGCCGATTTTTTTAAAAGAGAATTAATTAACGCGATTTGTTCAACATTATTTTCGACAACGTCAATAAACATACCATTTATAACCTGCTCTAATATGTGAGGTAACTTTGGTTGTTTCTTACATTCTTTACGAATATGCCGAGTCGTCGTATTCGCGCTCACCCCTATCACTAAAATCCGATCAGCACCTAAATGCACAGCAGGACTCAATGGTGCCATATTTCGCGCAACACCATCTCCAAAGTATTCACGATTTATTTTTACAGGAGGGAATAGCGTCGGTATTGCAGAAGATGCCATTAAGTGATCAAGCGTGAGTTTCGTTCTAACACCTACTCGCTGCCCAGATGACCAGCCCTCAAGCCCCGCTTCACCTTGAAAAAAACTAACGCTTTGGCCACTTCGATAACCACAACACGTGACACTAATGGCTTTAATATCATTATGTTTAATATTATCGTTTAGTTGATTAAAGTCGACTTCAGATTCTAGTAGTTTACGCAATGGTGAACAGTCAAGCATTGAGCCTGGTATATCAATACCATCCCCTATTACAAAGCCCTTGGCAAACTGCCCCATATTTTTAGCGACTGACCAATAACCGGTGTGGTATACATTTTTTGACGTCAAATTAAGCCAAAGCGATTCGACTTGCTCAATGCTATGCCTGAATATTTCACCGCCAGCACCAATACCCACCGCATTAAGCGCGCCAGCAGAACTACCGCAAACGACCGGAAAGGGGTAATCAAACCCGGGAAATTGATCTGAAATAGCTTTTAAGACACCTGCCTGATAAGCAGCACGTGCACCACCACCCGTTAGTATTAAACCAGCTGTCATACTTATATCCTTTTTTTCAAACATTTATTTTGAATATTTGCTTAAAAAATAAAACATACCGCATTACACGAGCGCTTTAACACTTAAATTGAGAAACATAAATGTTAAAGCTTCTCTCAAAATATAGACTATTAACCTAACTAACCCTTCATTATTTTATGAATAGTTACAAGAAAACCTATGAATAAGTCCTTAATATTTCCATGGGAGAAGTACGCGGAACATGGCGTATATGAAGATAACTAACAAGACCGATCACCACCGTGGATATAATCGGTAAATATAACCAAAGCATATAATGTGGCTCATAGGCAAAATCAAACAGCTTAATTTGAATTCCCCACATAACTGTTTCGGCACAGAGTAAACCAAGCCAAGCTGCAATCCAGCCCATAAAACCAAACTCTAAAAACTGAACCCTACTAATAAAATGAGCTTTCACGCCTAAGGTTCTCATTAACGCAGCTTCACGAGTTCGCTCCCCCATTGACGCATTAATTAATGCTGAAATAACAAGCAGTGCAGCCAAGACTATAAAGACCAAAATCATTTCAATCATTTGAGAGACTTGATGAATTATGCTACGAAGTTTATCAACCAGCTGGTCCAACTCTAAAATTGATACCGTTGGAAACTGACGACCTAGCTCATTTAAGATAGGTTTTTGATCTTTCGTTGCATAAAATGAGGTGATATAGGTCGAGGGGAAGTTTTCTATCGTGCCCTCATCAAACATCATATAAAAATTTGGACGCATACTGTCCCACTGCACCGACCTTATACTGCTAATTTTAGCGTTCAACACCTCGCCACCGATAGAGAACTTTAAGTCATCTCCCAAGCTAAGCCCTAACTTTCCAGCTAGTTTTTCTTCAACTGATACCTTAATTGGTTCTGATCCAGCTATATCTTTACCTATAGAGCTGTCTAAGAGTTTATCTTCGCTGCCCCACCAAGCCCCTTTTATAATTCTATTATCTTCAGGTAAGGTACGAGACCATGTTAAATTCAACTCTCTATTTAATGCTGCGACATCTTTTGTCACAGCGACTTTTACTGGTACATCATTAATATGACTAAGCCGACCTCGAACCATCGGGTATAAACCATTTGTCTCAATATTTTTAAGGTCTAAAGTATGTTCTAGTTCATTTATGTCACTTGGCGAGACATTGATTAAAAAGTGATTAGGCGTATTTTCGGGCAATTGCCCTTGCCAATTATCAACTAAAGACTCTCTCGCGATAAAAATGATGCAAAAAAGTAACAAGGTCATTGAAAAAACCCCCAACTGAATTAAGGTATGCCAAGGACGGCGCACTAAATTTAATATCGACTGCCGCAATACCGAGCCAACCTTCAGCGATTCAGTAAGCTTACGCCCAAATAACTGATATAAGAGCCATGAAAAAAATATTAGTACCACAAACAAAGCAAGTACCGAAAACAATAGACCTAGCACAAGCGTTAGGTTCTGGCTGTAGCCATACAACAGCAAAAATATGGCAAATATTGAAATGCTTGAGGATTGCCAAGACCAAGCAATTGCATTCATCTTTTCTTGCCTTAACACCCGCATCGGAGACACTTTACGTAGCTGAAAAAACTGAGGTAAAGCAAACCCTATGAGTGAAATAAAAACGGTTCCCAGAGCCAACAATAACACTCTAGCACTCTGCATTGACCAAACCGGCCACTGTAATTCAGGCATTAGCGCGCTTAACAAATCTTGCAATACAAAAGCAATCACTGCGCCTAAAACAAGGCCAATCAGACTCGCAACCACACCTAAAAATACAAGTTGAATAAAAAAGTGAGCTATAATTTTTGAGCTTTTCACCCCTAAGGTTTTCATGATAGCAACACTATCAATTTGCCCTAATGCAAACTGTCGCGACGCCATAGCAACAGCTATACAGGCAAGTAAAACCGCTAAGCTACCACCCAATAATAAATAGGTTTCTGTTTTTTCGAGTGCATCTTGAATCGCAGGCCGCCCTTCTTTAACTCCTTGCCACTTTTGACTGGGGTCTAGTTTTGGTAATAGCCACTCTTCATAAGATGCAATAGCGACCTCTGAGCCAACAAAATAGTACCTCCAGGTTAATCGACTACCCGGCTGTATTACGCCTGTTTTCTCAACATCCTCTGAACGCATCATCACACGCGGCGCGAGAGCAGCTAATTGAAAACCCGCATCAGGCTCTTGAGCCAATTCATTGCTAGCTACAAAATCCATATCACCAATCGAGACCGTATCACCTGCTGAAAGACCAAATAAAGAAAACAAACGTTTATGCATCCAGACTTGTTCGTTTTCGGGCCCTTGTTTCGCAGATATACGCAAGCCACCGTTATTCTCTATTAATAACTCGCCCTTCAAGGGGTATTTGTGATCAACCGCTTTAACTGTTACGAGTTGAAATTGATCATTCGCATAAAGCATTGATGAAAACTCAAGACTATTTGCATGCTGAAGGCCAAGCTGTTCAGCCTGCTCAAGCCACTCAATATTCAAAGCTCTTGGGCTGACTAACTGCCGATCACCCGCGATAAAATTTGTTGCTGAATTTGTGAGTGAGCGTTTTAACATATCACTCACTAACATAATGGTCGTGACACTTAAAACAGCCATCACTAACGACAGAAACAAGAGCCTGATAGATGAACTATGAACTTGTCGTGAGAGGCCTCTTAGGCTTTGCACAATCAACTGAAAGCGATTCACTAAACCGCTCCTTTCATCGGTTCATCCATAATACTGAGTTCATCACTATCGCTTACAATACCTTGAACCTTATTTTGCTCTATTTGGCCATTATTTATATAAACACTCCTTTGGCAGCGCGCGGCAAGTAGATCATCATGCGTAACCATCACCAGTGTCGTTTTATACGCCTCGTTCAACTCAAATATTAAATCAATAATTTTTTGGCCAGTTTCTTGGTCTAAATTTCCTGTAGGTTCATCTGCGAAAAGTATATCTGGCTTACATGCAAACGCTCTTGCTAACGCGACCCGCTGTTGCTCTCCCCCAGACAACTGTGAAGGATAATGCCCAAATCGATCACCTAAACCTAAGCGCACTAAAAATTCTTGAGCACATTGTTTTGCAGAGGCATCACCTTTTAGTTCTAGTGGCAACATGACATTTTCAAGCGCTGTCATACTCGGCAATAATTGAAACGATTGAAACACAAAACCTACATGCTCGGCACGAACGGCAGCTCGCCCATCTTCAGACAATTGCGCTAACGGCTTACCCATTAAATTAATAGTCCCTTGGCTCGCCGTATCTAAGCCTGCTAATAAGCCAAGCAAGGTTGTTTTACCTGAACCAGAACGCCCTACAATTGCCAGCGATTCGCCACGCTTGATTTTTAAGCTAATTCCCCGCAGTATTTCTAGCTTCTGATGATTAAGGTCAACCTGTTTTCCAATACCTTCAGCAACGACGGCATAAGGTTCTTCCTCAGTTGAACACTGACTAACTAGCTGAGACATACACACTCCAAGGAATAATAATGATTAAGTCTTACGGTTTTATGATCGTTCTTTTTATACTTAGTTCAATCACAAGTGTTACAACTCAAGCCTACGAAAATCAAGATAGTACTCGAGCAACACAACAGACCATTTTAATACTCGGCGACAGTCTGAGCGCAGCTTATGGTATACCAATTGAACAATCTTGGGTCACTTTACTTTCTCAAACACTAGAGAAACAATTTTCTAAAACTAACTATAATTACCAAGTACGAAATGCCAGCATCAGTGGTGAGACAACAGATGGTGGTTTGAGGTCGCTCCCTGCCCTGCTAAAAAAATACCAGCCGAAAATAGTCATTATTGAACTCGGAGCAAATGATGGCTTAAGGGGTTTCCCACTCAAGACGATAGAACAAAACCTATCATCATTAATTGAACTGTCTCAAGCTAATCATGCCAAAGTATTATTAACTGGCATTCATATTCCACCTAATTACGGCCAACGTTATGCAACGGCGTTTCATAATACATTCAGTAGGCTTGCAAAACGCTATCAGACAGCTCTGGTACCATTTTTATTAGAAGGTATCGCTACTAACTCATCATTAATGCAAGAAGACCGTCTCCACCCTAGAGCAGAAGCACAAGCATCGATTAAAAACCTTGTTTGGCAACAGCTTGGGCCTTTGCTATAAATACAAATTACAGGCATAAAAAAACGCGAAAGTGCTAAGCACTTTCGCGTTTTTACTTACTTTATCACAATAGTTCTAAAGCTATTATTTACCGCTTGAGCTCTTCATATATTTGAAGAAGTCGCTATCAGGCTTCAACAGTAACACATCTTCTTTACCTGAAAATGTCTCTGTGTAGGCTTTTAAGCTTCGTGTAAATGAATAAAACTCTGAATCTTTAGTGTAAGCGTTTGCATAGGCATTGGCTGCAATCGCATCACCACTACCACGCATTTGCTCTGACTCTTTATAAGCATTCGCTACAATAACCGTTTTTTTACGATCGGCATCAGCGCGAATACCTTCCGCTAACTCTTTACCTTGAGATCGCGTTTCACGCGCTTCTCGTTCACGCTCTGTCGACATTCTACGGTAAACGTTTTGATTCAGCTCTTCAGGCAGGTCTATACCTTTCACTCGAACATCAACCACCTCGACACCAAACTTAGTCTTAGTCCGTTTATTAAGTTTCTCAGCAATATCCTTCATTAATTGATCACGCTTTCCTGAAATAACTTCCGTTAAAGTACGTGATGCAAACTCATCTCTTAAGCCTTTATTCATTGAGTTAGACAACAAGTTCGTCGCCTGAAAACGATTACCCGCTGTTGCCTTATAGTAAGCTTTCACATCAATAATTTTCCATTTAATGAAAGAATCTACAATAACAAACTTTTTACCAACGGTTAAAAAACGCTCTGGTCGAGTATCTAAGGTTAAAATACGCGCATCAAATTTTTTCACGTTTTGCACGATAGGCATTTTAAAGTGAATGCCTGGCTGTAGATCAGATTCTACAATTTCACCAAACTGAAACTTTATACCTACTTGACGCTCATCAATCACATATATCGAAGATGAAACAACAACCACACCGATTAACAATACAATTAAAGCTAACATTGAAGTTTTTGACATTTATCTAGTCTCCCGTGTTGAACGAGAATTACGAGAACGTATCTCTTCAATTACCTGATCGGCTATTTGTGATACATCACCACCTGAAACTTCTCGTGAAGACGAAGAAGTACTATTAGACATTAGTTTGTCTAGTGGTAAATACATCATATTATTTCCGCCTTCTACATCGACCATGACTTTGGTGCTATTAGCATAAACATCCGATATAGCATCAAGATACAAACGCTCTCTAGTTACCTTTGGTGCCTTTTTATATTCAACCAATAGTTTTTCAAAACGGTCAGATTCACCCTCTGCTTTAGAAACAACCTGCTCTTTATAAGCATTCGCTTCAGATAACATACGTTGCGCTTTACCACGCGCCTCGGGTACAACCGAGTTAGCGTAAGCTTCTGCTTCATTCACATAACGCTCTTTATCAAGAATAGCTTTTTGAACGTCATCAAAGGCTGATTGAACAGCAGAAGGCGCCCTTGCACCTTTAATATTCACAACACTCACGTTAATACCTGTTTGGTACGCATCCATAAAGTTTTGAAGGCGATTACGAGTATCTTCTGCCAATACTGCACGACCGGCCGTCATAATCGGGTTTAAGTTGGTACTACCCACTTCATGACGAAGTGCTGACTCTGCCGCATGCTGTAAGCTACGTTCAGGGTCTTCCACTCTTAAAGCAAAAGAAACTGGGTCTGAAACGGTGTATTGTACGTTAAGCTCAATGTCTACAATGTTTTCATCTTGAGTCAGCATTTCTTCTCTGATCTCAGCATTTCGAACGTTGGTGACGTTAACCGGAATCACTTTCTCAAATAACGGAATTACAAATTGCAAACCTGGGTCTAGCGTTCGGTTATATTTACCCAACTGTAAAACGACACCACGTTGCTGTTCATCAATGGTATAAATTGATTTAAACACTAAGAAAGCCAACAGTAGTACAAAGCCGATAGCGAAAATACCACCAAGACCTTGGTTTGATCCACCACCGGTACCGCCACTACTGCCTTTTCCTGAACCAAAGATCCCATTGATCTTGTTCATCACCTGTTTAAGCGCTTCATCCAAGTCAGGTGGCCCCTGATTGTTTCCGCCTTTGTTGTTACCCGAATTGTTACCCCAAGGGTCTTTATCATTTCGGTTACCACCCGGTTCATTCCAGGCCATAGAGGACTCCGTTAGTTATAGATTTAAAAAGAATGATTGGCAGACATAGTTCTACCACCAAATTTAGTTATATGGGTAAAGTCTAGCTTTACAAGGGAGACATAGTATTGATGTTAAAGAATGACAGCAAGGTAATTTTATTATCATATTTTTAAGTATTGCCGAATTTCTTCTAAGCCTTCCCGATAATATTTAACAGGTTTATACTCCAGCAGCTCTTTTGTCTTCGTCATATCAATACGATGGTTCGAACCAATCAAATTTAGCGCCTCTGCCGTCAGTGGCGGACGGCTTTCTATTTTCATCAAGTGATAAGTTAATTCGCAAGATTTTGCGAGATACTTCGCAACCATTCTTGGCATAGATTTAGGCTTAGTAGCACCACAACAATCCGCCAGATCTTTCATATACTGACGCCAAGTAACACCTTCTTCATCCGCAGCATTAAAAATTTGACCTCTTGCGTTTTCCGACTCGCATGCAAGAATCAAAATTTCAATCACGTTATCAACATGTACTAAACCGGCGTTAAAATTACCACCAGCAATCAATACCGGCATTCCTTTTTTTAACTCGACACATACATCATCTACCCAAGGTTTAGAACCCGCGCCATAAACATTTGCAGGCCGTACCATCCGAATATCTAGCCCTTGTTGGATAAATTGATGCGCAATTGTTTCTTGCGTTTGTTTACTTTTACCATAAGGCCCATAAAACCAACCATGCGGCATACCCTCATAGCAGCGTTCGCCATTGATCTGATCACCATAAACCACAATACTGGACGCTAGAACAAAGCGCGGTTTGAGTGGCGACGCTAATGCCAATTCAAAAAGTATTTGCGTACCTTCTACGGTAATTTTTTGGTGTAGAGCTGCTTGCCCCCAATCGCCCACCAATGCCGCCAAGTGAAAAATACTACTGCAATCTTCTACCGCTTTTTTCACATCCTCACGTTTAGAAATATCACCTTTTAACCAGTTTAGGTTAGCTTCGCCTTGCAAAGACTCCGGACACGCCATCACATCAAATGCGTTAACCTCACGGCCTTCATCTAATAAACGCTTTACCAATCGCCGTCCAATAAAGCCTGCAGCCCCCGTGACCAGAATAGGTTCTTTAATTTTTTGTTTTTTTATGGTCATATAAACCTACCTTATGGATGGCAACAACTAGAGTTTAGAAACATAATTCAATATTTGGCCAAAGCATAAAATAAAAAAAGCGGCCCGCCAAGCCCCTATCTATAAATTATAAGGCTATGAAGTTAAACCCTTCAATTTAAATTTCTAAAAATATAAATAACACTATTCGGAATAGAGTAACTTATGGATTCAAGCCAATTAATTGACCTACTTAAGCTATCAAGTATCCCTGTTATAGCCGCGCTAGTGGGCTGGATGACTAACTGGATCGCAATTCAACTTACATTCTATCCTATCAAATTTATTGGCATTCGCCCTATTTTTGGCTGGCAGGGCATTATTCCGTCAAAAGCAAAAAAAATGGCTGAGTTATGCGTCGACTCAGTACTATCCAAACTTGGAACTGTGAGTGAAATTATCGAACAAATGGACCCTAAAACCATTAGCGCTTACATACTCAGCAATATTGCCCCCCGAAATGAAGAACTTGTTGATGAAATTATGCGTAAACGTCATCAAACACTTTGGCAAAACTTGCCTAAAAAAGCTAAAGCTATTCTATATAAACGCGTCGCTGATCAGCTTCCTATTATTATGAATGAGTTGGTCGAAGACATTAGCCCAAAGATAGAATCCTTATTCGACCTAAAACTTATGGTAGTCAAGAAGCTCGAAGAGGATAAGTCATTACTCAATAAGATATTTTTAAGTTGTGGCCAACAAGAATTCAAATTCATTATTAAAAGTGGTTTATGGTTTGGTTTTCTCTTTGGATTGCCTCAATTAGCGCTCTGGTACTTTTTCCCTACTCCTTGGATTCTACCTGTTTGTGGTTTTTTAGTGGGTTGGGCGACGAATTGGGTAGCCCTAAATATGATTTTTAGGCCTGTCCAAAAATATCATTTTGCGGGTATGACTTTTCATGGTTTATTCTTAAAGCGTCAAGATGAAGTATCGGTAGCGTTTTGTAAGATCGTTACAGAAGAAATCCTAACCGTCGACCAAGTTGCTAATTCAATGCTTACAGGCCCGAATGCAGCACGTACACGCGCCATCATACAAAAACATTTTGAGAATCTTGTCGATGAAGCGGCTGGTGTAATTAAACCCCTCACCCAAATTGCCATGGGCCCAAAAGGCTTCGCGGATATTAAAGATGACACGGGCTACAAAGCAATTGACCTATCTACCGAAATATTAAAAGACCCTTTATTCAATAAAGAACGCGCTCAAGCGGTACAGATTATTATGGAAGAAAGAATGAAAAAGCTTCCCTCTGAAGACTTTCAAAACTTATTAAGACCATGCTTTCAAGAAGATGAAGTTAAGTTGATAGCTATTGGAGGTGTGCTAGGGGCTCTGGCGGGTTTGGGACAGCTTGTTTATGTGTTTGGAGGAGCGTTTTAGATTTCAATGTAATATCAGCCTCTCGAAAAATAAGAAGCTGATATCTCATTTAAGTATTAATTGCTTATTGTAATTCGTGTTGTATAACCTAGCACTGTATTTTCAAGCTGTAGAGCAGCTGTCGCTCCGGTAATCGAGTTGACCGTATAAGAGCCATTTGCGTTTAAAGTTCCTGTGCCATCACCACTAGGAAAGCTCCAAACATAATCATCAACAGCGTATTCATCATTCACCCAACGCGTAGCTGGCAAGAAAGTCGACACCTCGGCTAGGCTAGCAGAATAATTAGATAAATATTCACCATTTGCCCCTGTAATCTCCACAAGCCCATTAGATTCAACATCCCCATCAATATCAAATACTATAGATTCTAATACTTCACCAGGAGTTCCTACAAACCAAAAGGGAGCTAGGTCTTCGTCCTTGATCGAATAATTTAAACTAGCCTGATTTACAGTAGAGCCTGCTAGGAAAATAACTGAATGATCTCCAACCCTAGGTAAGAAAGCCGCTCTATAAACATATTGATTGTCTAAATCTATTCGAGTCTCAACTGCGGCTAATTGGTTTTGAATTAGCCCATCAGCAAAGTTGTACGCCCCACCACTAAGTGTTAGATGCTCAGTGGTTTCTGATTCTGCACTAAGCTCTGGATAAGCAACCCCTTGGCTTGCTCCACCGGTAACATAGTAAAAAATTGGCTTACTTGTAAACGTTTGAGCCGAAACTTCAAATTTCGAAAAGCCTTGAGATTGAATAGCCTTAATCATTAGGCTTTGCTCCATTTCTAGAAAAGTATCCGCTCCAGATGAGAATAAAACGAGCTGGCTAAGCTCAATACCATTACTTAAAGCAAAGTCAATCAGGTCATTATTGTCATCAGCTATTGTGGTCGAATCTCTAAAGTCATATGTATCATCTTGATATCGCCCTATCGTTTCAACAATGGCTCTATGTAAATTACTCTGACCTCCTAAAGTGCCAGCATTGTTAAGCAAAGTATCTTTTCGGCGCTCTACCACTAAATCAAGGGCCGTATTGATTGCATCAACATCACTCGTAAAACCACCTGTCAGCTCAACAATAAATTTGCCAAATGCCCATACCACATATTGTTGGTTTGCAATTAATGAATCGGTGCTTGCTTGCGCAGTTGTAACGTAGGTTTTTGCCTCAGCAATCAAAGCAGTAAAATCGACATCATTCAGACTCCCGCTCACATCAAATACTAGGGCTGTTTTTAACGCAACAGGTGTTCCAATAACCTTCTGTAAAATTGGTAAGCTTTCAGTAGGGTCAGACTCTAAGCCATCAATAGTATATTGATAATCATTCACTGTTGCCAAATTTGTGGCAGCAAGTGACGATGCAACTATAGGGTTTATTAAAAACACATCAATAAAAGGTGTAGCGCCTTCCCCCTGATATAACCCATCAGCGGCAAAGCCTGAAAAGTCCTTTGATGCTTCATTAACGGATAATGAGTAATAGCTATAAATAGAGGTACTCCCTGCCTCCTCCTCAGAACCTTCAGTACCTTCAGAAGGTTCGGTCGTTCCACCTCCATCAAAATCGCCTTCTCCACCGCCTGCAAAGGTAGAAGTAGAATCCGAATTACTACCGCTACAGCCAATTAACAACAAGCTTTGAACTAAAATAAAGCTTAGAAGTTTAATTCGAAATGACATATGTAAATTTCCTTAGTTCGTACCTTTTGCTAATCACGTTCGCGTCAACAAAAGGTCACTTAATTTATGGATCACTGTCTAGAGTATAGCCAGAAAAAAAGAAAACGTATGAAGGAGGCAGAATTAATCTGCCTATTTTGTTAGTTTTTTGTTAACTCATAGACGAATATAAAGGTAGGCATGTAGCCAGAGCAAATAAGCTTACCTACTTCCTTGCTCTAACTGCTCTTCAGCCACACCAGCCTGCCGCAGTATCTTTTCAAAGTCATTTCGCTGCATTCTGATTTCCAGCTCGATTTCTCCATGGTCATCCATTTTTTCACTCAATACAGATTCAGATGCATAAAAAAGCGCGCGCAACCTGCCATGTTGGGGGCCAACAAATATTGATTGATGAAAAATTTCGTTACTGAGTAGTTCTGATATAGCGTCATGAAGTAGGTCTAGCCCTTCTCCAGTATGCGCTGAAACCCAAACCCGAATAGGCACACCGTCTTCATTTCGATCAATTCTCGGTACTCGGTCATCGAGTAAATCAAGCTTGTTATATACTTTAAGAGAAGGCACTTCTGCGGCACCAATCTCGGCCAACACACTCTCGACCTGTATTACATTATCAACTCGGTCATTATCATGACAATCAATCACATGTAAGAGTAAAGTCGCTCTGCAAGTCTCTTCAAGCGTTGCTCTAAAGGCACTTACTAGCTTATGCGGGAGGTGTCGAATAAAACCAACCGTATCAACCAGTATTGTTGCACCAATATCCGGCAAATTTAGCTTTCTTAATGTTGGGTCAAGCGTCGCAAACAATTGGTCAGCAACATAAACATCCGCGTTGGTCACACGATTAAATAAAGTCGACTTACCCGCATTGGTATAACCGACCAATGAAATGGTTGGAATTTCTGCTTTAGCACGTGCTTTTCGACCTTGCTCTCGTTGCTTTTGTACTTTCTCAAGGCGCACAGTAATCGCTTTAATTTTATCTCTTAACAAACGTCTATCTGACTCAAGCTGCGTTTCACCTGGGCCGCCACGCATCCCTATTCCACCTTTTTGGCGTTCTAGGTGAGTCCAACCACGCACTAGTCGTGTCGACATATATTCAAGTTGTGCTAATTCAACTTGTAACTTACCTTCATGCGTTCGAGCGCGTTGTGCAAAAATCTCAAGAATGATCCCTGTACGGTCAATCACTCGACATTCTAACGTCGCTTCAAGGTTACGATGCTGGCTCGGAGATAAAGCGTGGTTAAATAAAACCACATCTGCCTCAGTATGCTCCAGCTCAAACCGAATTTCTTCAAGCTTACCTGTACCCACAAAATAACGTGGACCTGGCTGCTTTCGAGAACCGGTTACCATACCAACGGCATTCACACCGGCAGATGATACAAGCTCTTTAAATTCATCAGAATCTTCGCGCTCTTTATCTGTAGTGAAATCTAAATGGACAAGTACGGCGCGTTCACCGGCTTCGGGACGATCAAACATGGAGGGTTACTTCGTAGTTTAGTAGGGGCAAGATAAAACCAGCAGTTTTAAAACAAATTGCCTCAAGACCGCTATTTTTAAAAGCAGGCTTAAGGCAAAAGGAGCGCTTACAATGAAGTAAACGATATGAAGCACAATTCAATTAAGGATTGCCTTCAGACTCATCCGTTGGTGTAACGACACGAACATTTCGTGCAGGTACTACCGTTGAAATAGCATGTTTATAAACCATTTGGCTGACAGTATTTTTTAGCAATATAACAAATTGATCGAATGATTCGATTTGACCTTGGAGCTTAATACCATTCACAAGAAAAATAGAAACAGGTATGCGTTCCTTTCTTAATGCGTTCAAGTATGGATCCTGTAAAGAATGGCCCTTAGACATGTTAACTTCTCCTGATGACTTAACTTTATAATTTTATAAAACTTTTGCTTAACTTTTTATGCTCTAAGCTAGTATAGCTGAACACCGTAAGCTTATTTTTTATTCAACTTCACACACATTTTACGCATGAGCGGCTTGCTTAAACAGAGGCTTTTATCTCATTTAGACCCAATAAAACGTGCGCCAAGTCTTAATACGCGGTATTTTCAACGATTTCCATAGCTTTAGCTAGTACTTTTGAATCATTTGTTTCAAGTTGGTTCAAATTCGGCCACCGTCTTAACCATGTTAGCTGTCGTTTCGCTAATTGACGAGTTGCTATAATACCCCGCTCAACCATTTCATCGTAATCTAACTTGTTATCTAAATAGTCCCACACCTGTCTATAACCGACACACTTCATTGATGGCATATCAGCGTGCATATTTTCAGCACTGTGGAATTTTTTAACCTCATCAATGAACCCAGCTTTCAGCATTACGTGATAGCGCTGTTCAATACGCTTATGCAATACTTTACGATCACTTGGCCCGATAGCTAAACTTACGACATCATAAGGCACTGGGGGCAAACCGCTATTTAATTCGGTGTAATCTGAATGCCCTTTATCGCCAGTCGGATCTTTTTGCTCAGCCCAAATCTGGGTCATTGTCTTGCCGCTCACACGATAAACCTCTAAAGCCCTCTGTAAACGTTGAGGGTCGGTAGGCTTTATTCTTTGTGCTGCCTCAGGATCGACTTTCGCTAACTGAGCATGAACATAAGGCCAACCGTGATCTATCGCATCTTGCACAATTACTTTACGTACACTTTCATCCGCTGAGGGTAACGCTGCAATTCCCTCTCTTAGAATCCGAAAATACATCATAGTTCCCCCTACCAGTAAGGGAATTCGCCCTGCCGCAGAGATTTCATTCATTTCTCTTAAAGCGTCTTGGTAAAACTGGGCAACAGAATAACTTTCTGAAGGGTCTATAATATCAATCAGCCTATGAGGCGCTTCAGCCAATGTACTCGCATCAGGCTTAGCCGTTCCAATATCCATACCTTTATAAATAAGTGCGGAGTCAACACTCACAATATCGCAGGGAAGAGATTTAGTAAGTTCAACCGCTAAATCAGTTTTACCTGCTGCAGTCGCCCCCATTAAAAAAATAGCTTTTGGTTGAGCATTAGCCCCCATTAACGCCCCCTCAAAAACAATTTATCTAAGTCATTCATAGATAGCGCCGTCCAAGTCGGTCGACCATGATTACACTGACCGCTTCGCTCAGTGGCTTCCATATCTCTCAATAAAGCATTCATTTCTGGAATAGTTAAAATTCTATTTGCACGTACAGAACCATGACAAGCCATGCTCGACATCAGCTCGTTAGCTTTTGCTTCAAGTTGGTCCGAGTAACCATGCGTGATCATATCGCTCAATAGGTCTCGAATAAGTAAATCAACATCTACATTTTGTAAAATACTAGGCACCTGCCTAACTGTAATATTTTCAGGACCCGAACGTTCTAACACCAAACCAAACTTCAATAGATCTTCGCCACACTCCTCGGCAACACCCGCTTCTTTTTGACTAACGGCTAGCACCATAGGAACTAATAAAGGCTGCGCTTGAATACCTGCCCCATAAAATGCAGTTTTCATGCGTTCATAGCTAATTCGTTCATGCGCAGCATGCATGTCAACCACGACCATGCCGCTAGCGTTTTGGGCTAAAATATAAACACCATGTAATTGAGCCACAGCAAAACCCAATGGGTAATCTCCTGCGTCATCAGGTGAAGCATGATTAAACGCCCCACCAGCTCCGACAATGGGTTGCCCAGGCATGAACTGACTAGACACGGACTGCCCATAAGTGACTGCTGGATCTGGATGTAAGGCTTTATATTGACTTAAGGTATCACGCACTTCTGTTTGTGTCGGCGGAGACTTTAATGACATTGACGATTGAGGGCCGTAGCTTGGCGTCATCGGAGGTTCAGCTCCACGCCCCTGCATTGCCTGAAGATTTGGCGGTAATGATGAAAAGGCCATGGTACTTGCGGATTCTTGTGCATTCACGACATCTTCAGGACGTAGATCGGCCAAAGCTTTATGTAAACTTCTAAAAATAAAGTCATGAACCATTCGCCCATCACGAAACCGCACCTCATGTTTAGTCGGGTGAACGTTCACATCAACTAAAGCAGGGTCCAACTCAAGATACAATACAAAGGCGGGATGCCGACCATGATAAAGCACATCACGATAAGCTTGCTTAACCGCATGCGTCACTAAACGGTCTTTAATCACTCGTCCGTTCACATAAAAATATTGTAAGTCAGCCTGACTACGAGAAAACGTGGGTAAGGCAACCCAACCCCATAACTTCAGACCTGTTGCTTCAACATCGATTTGAACCGTATTTTCCATAAACGGCTTGCCACAAAGCGCTGAAACTCGCTGTTCTTTATCACGTAATGTTGGCGCTGCCCGCAAGTGATGTACTATTTTTTGGTTATGCGTGAGCTCAAAACTCACCTCAAAGCGACTCAAAGCTTGTCGCTTTACAACTTCTTCCAAATGATTAAATTCTGTTTTTTCAGTACGAAGAAATTTTCGTCGGGCTGGCGTATTAAAAAACAAATCGCGAACATCCACCGTGGTACCACGGTTATGCGCGACGGGACTTAGCTTGGCATCCATATCACGCCCTTCGGTTTCTACCTCCCAACCTTGAGCTGCTTTCTCTGTTTTAGAGCTAAGCACCAATCGTGAAACAGAACTAATACTCGCTAACGCTTCACCACGAAACCCAAGAGTTGCAACAGCCTCCAAATCATCTAGCGACTCAATTTTACTTGTTGCATGGCGGCTTAATGACAAAGGCAAATCTTCCTTTTCCATCCCTTCACCATCATCACGAATCTGAATACGTTTAATCCCGCCAGATTCGACCTGAATAGAGATCTTTCGCCCACCTGCATCCAGTGCATTTTCAAGTAATTCTTTTACGACAGAAGCAGGGCGTTCAACGACCTCACCCGCCGCGATCTGGTTTGCTAAACGCGCAGATAATTTATGAATTTGAGCCATAAAAAAGTTTCAGTAGAATGTAATTAGATAGATAGTCATTAGAAAGTTGGATAGTGGCATGTTATTAATTTTTTTTCCACACAGGATGTTAGGAAGGATAGTACCGACACCTTAACCTATAGCGTTTAAGATGCAGGTACACTGAGTCGTTGCCCTATCCATACATTGTCGGAACGTAATCGATTTAACTCACGTAATTTCTTAATCGACACATCATTCCTCATTGCTATATGCGAAAGTGTATCGCCTTTTTTAACCACATATTTTGCAAACTTCTTCGCTGCCACTTTCTGCCATGCCAATAAACTACCCGGTGGCGGCGAATTTTCAAAATAACGAGACACACCTTTATGGATAGCTTTGGCTAGCTGTTTTTGGTATTTTTTCGTTTTCAATCGACGAGACTCCTTAGGGTTCGAAATAAAACCTGTCTCAACCAAAATTGAAGGAATATCTGGCGATTTCAACACGACAAATCCAGCTTGTTGAACTTGTCGCTTATGAAGCCTGGCAACACTGCCCATTGAACGCAACACTCGATCACCTACACTCAAACTCGCCTTTAAACTCGCGGTTGATGATAAATCTAATAAAACGCCGGCCAGAACATTTCCTTTATTTTCAAGACTTACGCCGCCAACCCCCCCCATCAAATCTGCAGAGTTTTCTTTCTTAGCTAACCAACGCGCTGTTTCACTTGATGCCCCTCGGTTAGAGAGCGCGTACACCGAAGCTCCATTAGCTTGAGCTTTAATGAACGCATCGGCATGAATAGATACAAACAAATCAGTTTTATACTTTCTCGCCAAACTAGTACGTTTACGCAACCCTACGTAATAGTCGCTACCACGGGTCAAATACGCTTTATAGCCTTTTTTTGCATTAACAAGTTTTTTTAGCTCTTTTGCGATCGCCAATACGACAACCTTTTCTTTAATACGGTGAGGTCCCATCGCACCAGGGTCTTCACCACCATGCCCTGGGTCAATCATAATGACGATATCCCGCTTCTGAGAAATCGAATTTTCAATCGTTTTCGCTTGTCTTTTCTTTTTTATCGCTTGTTTTTTTGATTGCGAATACAAATCAATTACTAAACGATCACCGTATTGATCGTTCGCTTTTAACAGAAAACTTTTAGGTTTAATTTTTTCTTTTAGGTCTAAAACAATTCTCAAGTCATTTTTGTTACGACGCGCACTTCGAATTGATTTAACGGGTGACTTTATAAAATCCAAGGAATCAAAGCGTGTTTTCTTTGCGGCATTTTTAATGTCCAATACCAAACGATTAGGATTCGAGAGAATTAGCACTTTATGCTCTACCGCTTGCGACAACTCAAATACCAAACGTGAGTGGTCAGGGGCATCCCACAAACGCGCATTCGTTACATTTGTTTGCCCTGCCATTGAAAAACCCGAAAACATTATGCTGACAAATGCTATGGCGGCGCAAAAAACTGACTTTAATTGCATCAGAGACCTCTGTTATCAAAACTACTAACAATATTTTTCATACTCGTTTCAAACTTTTCATTCAACAATGTAATTTCTGCTATTCGGCCAAAATACGTTTCACCTTCAGGGTTCGACATAGCCTTCAGTTTTAGCTTAATAATAAAATCAGGTTGAGGTAAGTAGTCTCCCCCCTGCTCAGGCCATTCGAGCAAACAAACCGAAGGGTTTTCATCTTTAGTTGGTTCTTCAAAATAATCACGAATCCCCATAAACTCCAACTCTTCAGGCTCACCTAAACGATATAGATCAAAATGAAATACGTTTCGTCGTTCTAAAGTATAAGGTTCAACCAAAGTATAAGTTGGACTCTTAACATTTCCTTTATGACCTGAAGCCTTGAGTAAGCCTCGACTAAAGGTTGTTTTACCCATACCCAAGTCGCCCGACAGAAAAATAACGACAAGTTGCTGCCTATGTTTTTCAATCATATCCGATAAAACTTTCCCTAAATCTAGGGTGGCGCTTTCATCAGATAATTCGATACAATAGATTTCGTTCAAAAGATTCCACTACTAAATTGTAAACTAGGCCTTAAAAATTAAACTAGAATTGCGATTAACAAAAATTGCTAGTTAGCTGTTAAGCATAGCAAAACTTTCCATTTTTTTCACTGCGTATGACAAATAAACAAGATACCTTATCAACAGAAGATGCCTTAATTTTAGTGCAAAAAATCAAAACTTATGCAAATGAGCTTGGTTTTCAGCAACTTGGCATCACTGACACTGATTTATCAGCCCATATTGAGCCCTATCAAGCATGGCTAGAGGCGGGTCACCATGGTGAGCTTGACTACATGTCAAAACATGGAAGTAAGCGCTGGATTGCAGATGAGTTAGTTGGAGGCACTTTACGCGTCATCTCACTTAGAATGGATTACTTCACTGACCCTCAATCACCTCAGACACAATTAAATGATGGCAACAAGGCATATATTTCGCGTTATACGCTGGGACGTGATTACCATAAGCTAATTCGTTCACGCTTAAAAAAACTCATTCAATACATTCGTGAACAAGCTGACTTCTATCAATATAGAGCCTTTGTCGATAGCGCTCCCATACTCGAGCGCGCATTTGCCCAAAAAGCGGGTTTAGGCTGGTTTGGAAAAAATACGATGATAATTAACCGAGGCGCAGGCTCTTGGTTCTTTCTTGGCGAAATATTTACCGACCTCCCATTACCACTTGATACTCCTTATGAGAAAGAACACTGTGGTCGTTGCACGGCCTGCTTGGATATTTGCCCAACTCAAGCTTTCAAAGGTCCTTATATTCTCGATAGTCGACGCTGCATTTCTTACCTCACCATTGAACTAAAAGGCAGTATTCCGATTGAACTAAGAAGTAAAATGGGTAATCGAATTTTTGGCTGTGACGATTGCCAGCTAGCTTGCCCATGGAATCGATTTAGTAAACCTAGCAGTGAGCTAGACTTTACGCCCAGACACCAATTAGATAGCCAAAGCTTAGTAGAATTATTTAGCTGGGATGAAGATACGTTCCTACAAAAAACAGAAGGCTCAGCCATTCGTCGCGCAGGATATGAATCATGGCTGCGCAACATTGCTATCGCTTTAGGTAACGCCCCCACCTCACCTGAAATAGAAACAGCACTTCAAAGCAAAACGAATTACCCTTCAGCAATAGTGCAAGAACATATTACCTGGGCATTAACACAGCACAAAAAAAACACTACCTTACCTAAAGATTAGCCTGACGCCAACATTTAGTACACAGACATCCTGATCACATTTCAACCAAACAATATACTAACGCTTCGCATCAAATAAAAGTAATTCCCACACTCTAGATTATCTATGGTCACGATTTGTAAAGCCAAGCTGCAATCTAATTTTTTTGTGCTACTTTTATACCCATATGTTTTGAATTAAACACCGCCTAAAAAACTTTCTAAAGCTTAAGGTAACAATAAGAATGACAGATAAAACAATCATGATCGTAGATGATATGGAATCCAATAGGCTCCTATTAAAAATGATTCTAGAAGATAGTTTTACGATCATTGAGTGTGCTTCTGGCCCTGAGTGCCTTGAGTTAGTTGAAAAAGATGCACCAGACATGATTTTACTCGATGTCAACATGCCAGAAATGACCGGTTATGAAGTGTGCACCGAACTGAGAAAACACACAAAGACCACAACACTTCCTATCATTTTCGTTTCCGGCATGGATAACGTCGAAGAGCGATTAGCTGGTTTTGAAGCCGGCGGCAATGAGTACATTACCAAGCCGATTGATCCAGAATTACTACTTGAAAAAATCAATAGCAATTTTGCTCACCTAGGGGAGGTCAAACAAGCCAAAGACAATGCAGACAATGCAATGAAAGTTGCAATGGAAGCAATGACATCGAGTAGTGAATTAGGGCAAATTATTGAATTTGTAAAGTCATCTCAAGATGTCACTACATTAGAAGGCATTGGCGAAAAATTCTGTGAAATAGCTCAAGGGTTCGGTCTTACAGCCTCCGCGGTAATCTACGGCCCTCCAAAACACTATATAAACTGCACCGCCGACTCAATGGAAGCAAGAGTCTTAACTAAATTTCAAAATTCAAAAGATAGCATTTTGAGCATTGGTGTACGAACAATGGTGCGCAGTAACTCAATGGCCTTGCTAATTAACGATATGCCAGTTGATGACGACACTCGTTATGGTCGACTAAAAGATCATCTCATGGTCTTATCAAGCATCTGTGATGGCCGTTTACTAACCATTAAAGCAAACCTGTCACTCACCGACCAACGCGTAGACGTACTCGGCCGCATAATTAAAATGACAGAAGAGCAAGTAAAAAAACTAACGCATAAAATTTCAGATCATGACATCGCTATCCGCACAGTTATGCTAGATATGATTACCGATTTAGAAGCTAAACTTTTTTCACTTAGCCTAGATGAAGACCAAGAAGAACAATTAATGAGGCTAGCCTATAGCGCAAGTGAAAAGTTAGACAAGCTAAAAGGCGGTGTTGAGGAGTTAGAAGATGAGCTTGGCGCGGTACTTGAAGGTTTATATGAAGTACTAAACAAAAGTAAATAAATCCACTCTAAGGCACACTTCAAATCATTAAAAACACACCTACAAAATATTCTATATCAATATTTATTGATATAGAATTGCTATATCAATAAATATTGATATACTCCTGAAATGCAAAAAACATCAACTTCACCCAGCAGCTCGATTTTGCCTTGTCATCAAGACGAGCAAAATATACTTAAGGTGCAATCTTTCAGCCAGCTACTGAAAGCTTGTGGTGATCCTTTGCGCATTAAAATTTTGCAAGTACTTCAGTGCGATACATTTGGTGTATTAGAGCTGACGCAACTATTTGACACCAAACAATCTGGCATGAGCCACCACTTAAAGGTGTTAAGTAAAGAAGGTTTGGTTGAAACACAACGCGAAGGCAATGCTATTTTTTATCGCAGACCATTCATTCCACAAGGCGGTCATGATCAACATGCGATCGAGCAACTTTTTGAACTAATCGATCGTTTCCCACTTAGCCAGGCTTTATCAACGCAAATTACTAGTATTCGAAAAAAACGAGCGATTCAATCGCAAGTATTTTTCGCTAAAAACACCGAACGTTTTCAAGAGCAACAAGAATTAATAGCGAACCACGAGCAATATGCCAGCGCCAGTTTAGAGCTTTTAAATAAAACTAACTTTACATCAACAGCAACAGTGCTGGAAGTTGGTCCAGGGGAAGGCTTATTTTTAAATAAGCTTAGCGCTACATTCAATACAGTGATAGCACTTGATAACTCCGAAAACATGTTAAATAAAGCACAAGCCTTTGCAAAAAATGAAGACTTAACTAATATTCAGTTTTATTTAGGTGACACCAAGACCTTTAGAACCCAGCAACAAAAAGTAGAAGCGGTGGTCATGAATATGGTTTTACACCACATTCCCGCACCAGCCGAGATTTTTCATGACGTATTTGACATGTTAAAACCAGGCGGTGTATTTGTTTTATGTGACCTTTCTCATCACGACCAAGAATGGTCAAAAGAAAGTTGCGGTGACCTTTGGCTAGGGTTTGAAGCACAAGAACTAAGTACTTGGGCAGAGCGCGCAAGCCTTAAAGAAATTAAAAGTGTTTATATCGGTTTACGTAATGGCTTTCAGGTGCAATTACGTAAATTTATTAAACCCGACACTATGAATACAAGGTTAAACGAACTGAATTAAATAAATTAGGCGCCAAATTTGGCATAACCCTTAAACTTTAGTGCATCGATTACAGTGCATACTTTTAAAAGCAGGAAAAAACATGAGCGAATATTCGTTATTTACCTCAGAGTCAGTCTCTGAAGGCCATCCAGATAAAATGGCAGATCAGATCTCTGATGCGATTGTTGACGCTATCATCAAAGATGACCCTAATGCCCGTATTGCTGTTGAAACAATGGTCAAAACAGGCATGGCAATTGTTGCCGGTGAAGTTAGAACCAGCACCTATATTGACCTGGAAGACTTGATTCGTGAAGTTATTCTAGACATTGGCTACAATAGCTCTGATGTTGGCTTTGATGGTGCTTCATGCGCCGTATTAAATGCAATAGGCAAGCAATCTTCTGACATCGCAATGGGTGTCGACGAAGGCGACAACAAAGACTTAGGTGCTGGCGATCAAGGTTTAATGTTTGGTTATGCAACCAATGAAACTGAAGTATTAATGCCCGCGCCAATTTTTTACGCGCATCGCTTAGTAGAACGTCAGGCAAAACTTCGTAAAAATGGTACCTTACCTTGGTTGCGCCCTGACGCAAAAAGTCAGGTTACTTTACGTTATGAGAATGGCAAGCCTGTCGCAATTGATGCAATCGTACTTTCGACCCAACACGACCCGAATATTTCGCTAAATGATTTACGTGAAGCAGTTTTGGAAGAAGTAGTAAAACCGGTATTACCTGCTGAGTGGTTGCATAGCGATACGCTTTACCACATTAATCCAACCGGCAACTTTGTAATTGGCGGCCCAGTAGGTGACTGTGGTTTAACTGGCCGTAAAATTATCGTTGATACATACGGCGGCATGGCACGTCATGGTGGTGGTGCATTTTCAGGCAAAGACCCTTCAAAAGTTGATCGTTCTGCGGCTTATGCAACCCGTTACGTGGCTAAAAACATCGTTGCAGCAGGCCTTGCTGACCGTTGTGAAATACAGGTTTCTTATGCGATTGGTGTTGCAGAACCAACGTCTATTGCGATCAATACGTTTGGGTCCAACAAAATTCCAGAAGCAAAAATTGCTGAGTTAGTTCGCACGCACTTCGATCTTCGCCCACAAGGCATTATCGACATGTTGGATCTACGTCGCCCGATTTATCGTGCAACAGCCGCTTACGGACACTTCGGTCGTACAGAGCCAGAGTTCACGTGGGAACAAACTGACAAAGCTGCAGCGCTAAAAGCTGACGCTGGCCTTTAAACACTAATAATATGGGAACAGGCTTTACCTGTTCTTCTAAGAGAGGATTTAAGATATGAGTTTTTCAGATTATAAAGTTGCAGATATGAGCCTAGCTGATTGGGGCCGTAAAGAAATTGAAATCGCAGAAGGTGAAATGCCTGCGTTGATGGCGCTACGTCGTAAATATAAAGACGCCCAGCCATTAGCTGATGCAAAGATCATGGGTTGTATTCACATGACTATCCAAACGGCTGTACTGATCGAAACATTGATCGACCTTGGCGCTGAAGTGCGCTGGTCTTCTTGTAATATTTTCTCTACACAAGACCATGCCGCAGCGGCGATTGCAGCAGCGAACATCCCTGTTTTTGCATGGAAAGGCGAAACAGAAGAGGAGTTTTTATGGTGTATTGAACAAACGATCCTTGCTGAAACTGGCAGTGATAAAGTTTGGGAAGCAAACATTATTCTAGATGATGGTGGCGATTTAACAGAGATGGTGCATAGCAAATATCCTGCAATGCTTGACTCTATTCACGGCATCTCTGAAGAAACAACAACGGGTGTGCATCGTTTACTTGATATGCTCGATAAAGGCGAGTTAAAAGTTCCAGCGATCAACGTTAATGACTCTGTTACGAAGTCAAAAAATGATAACAAATACGGTTGCCGTCACAGTTTAAACGATGCAATCAAGCGTGGTACTGATCATTTACTTGCAGGCAAAAAAGCACTTGTCATTGGTTACGGTGATGTAGGTAAGGGTTCTGCTGCTTCTTTGAGCCAAGAAGGCATGATTGTTCGTGTATCAGAAATTGATCCAATTTGCGCAATGCAAGCTTGCATGGATGGCTATGAAGTGGTTTCACCATACATCGGCGGCATTAATAAGCGTAGCTTGGATAGCATTAATAAAACTTTAATGGCGAGCACTGATCTAATTGTTACCACAACGGGTAACGTCGATGTTTGTGACGAGTTTATGCTTCAAACTCTCAAAAGCCGAGCGGTTGTTTGTAACATTGGTCACTTTGATAGCGAAATCAATACGGCTTATATGCGTAAGAACTGGGAGTGGGATGAAGTTAAACCTCAAGTCCATAAAATCTATCGTGATAAACCAACAAACGACCACCTAATCCTTTTATCAGAAGGGCGTTTAGTGAATTTGGGTAATGCAACCGGACACCCTTCTCGTATCATGGATGGCTCTTTTGCTAACCAAGTATTAGCACAAATTTACTTATACGAACGTAAATTTGCTAACTTGCTTGAAGGTGAAAAATCAGACAGTCTGTACGTAAAAGTTCTACCTAAGAAATTAGATGAAGAAGTAGCGCGTGACATGGTTGAAGGTTTTGACGGCGTGATTACGCAAATGACTCAAGAACAAGCTGAATACATTAGCATTTCAGTTGACGGCCCTTATAAGCCAGAGTCGTACAAGTACTAAGGGTTAATCAACCCAAAACTATAGTGTGTGCTGCGTATCGATCGCGGCACACACTATAAGCAATGACAAAGCGTCATTAGAAATATATTTTAGGAACTAAGCATGAACAGCCAGACACAATTCAAACGTCGTTTTAGTTTTGAGTTTTTTCCGCCTAAAACTCCTGTTGGAATGGAAAAACTTCAAACGGTTAGAGATGAACTCGCTCGACGTAAACCTGATTTTTTCTCTGTAACGTATGGTGCTGGCGGCTCTACACAAGAGCGTACAACCGATACGGTTCTTAAGCTGCATGACCAAGGAATTTCAACCGCGCCACACCTTTCTTGTGTCGGTTCAACGCTTGAAAACATGTCATCACTTTTAAGTCACTATCAAGACAAGGGCATTAACCGCATTGTTGCTTTGCGTGGCGATCTACCTTCAGGAATGGGCTCTACTGGCGAACTTAGGTACGCTAATGAGTTAGTTGAATTTATTCGTAAGCATAGTGGCGATCACTTTAATATTGAAGTCGCGGCTTACCCTGAATTTCACCCTCAAGCTGAATCGGCTGAAGCTGACTTACTTAATTTTAAAAAGAAAGTCGACGCAGGTGCTAATAGCGCAATCACACAGTATTTTTTCAATCCGGATTCGTATTTCTACTTTGTAGAGCGCGCCGAAAAAATGGGCATTAACATCCCTATTGTTCCAGGTATTATGCCTATCACAAATTTCACAAGCCTAGTTAGGTTCAGCGATATGTGTGGAGCAGAGATTCCGCGTTGGATTAAAAAGCAACTAGAAGCTTATGGTGATGATGTTGAAAGCATTCAAAAATTTGGTACAGACGTTGTTACAAATATGTGCGAGCAACTTCTTGAAGGTGGCGCTCCAGGACTGCATTTTTATACGCTAAACCAGTCTGAGCCTAGTTTAAAGGTTTGGGATAACCTTGGATTAAGTAATCAAGAACCTATCAGATTTTAGGAAAAAGAAGACTATTGATTTCGTATTAAGCGCTTTAAATGATATTTAAAGCGCTTAATATATTAATAATTCACACTACATTTCTCAACAAACCCATCCGTCAACTGCTCCACCTAACTAAGCGGCTTTATCTAATTTATTAGCAGGCACTTGCTCACGTGATTTCTTTTTCTTCACATAAATTGTTTTCTTAACTCTTGCGACAAGCTCATTATCTTCGTCGATTACGTCAAGCATAAACTCTGGAAAATATTTTTCGCCTTCTTCAGTCATTAAGGCAATATCCTCTAAATTTTTATCTGTAATTTTAATAACCGTTCTTACATTTTTCTTACTTGCTTTAATAAATTCAATGTCTGCCGCTTTGTCCCAAACGAGATATTCTTTCCCTAAAATCTGCATCAATAACAACATTAAATGAGGGTCAATCATTGAATATAAGCTTCCTCCAAAGTGGGTATTCACAGCATTCCGGTTATACCACCTTAATGACATGCCAACATGTAGTTCACGCCAATCTTCTGAAATATGAGTAATTTTTACCCCTGCGCCAAGATACGGAGGGTACAAGTTCAATAATCTTTTAAGTGATTTAGGTGAAAATTTCATAAAACAGCTCTCTTATTAATGCTTTTATTTACAGTACATAAAAAATATATTCTATCGACGACAAGCATACAAACCATTATTTATGTACTATAAAAAAGATATTGTTTCTTATAAGCATATAGACGGTGATTTCATGCAATACAAACAAACACCTCCAATCCAATACATCCCAGTGTTCGAAGCGGCTGCAAGACACCTTAGTTTCAAAAAAGCAGCTATCGAACTATGCGTCACTGCACCAGCTGTCGGGCAACAAATTAAAGCATTTGAACAATGGCTTGGTAAGCCTTTATTTAAACGCCAAACCAGACAATTAACCCTTACAGAAGAAGGAGTATATTATTTCCATGCATCCAAAGCCTTAATGAAAGAGCATCATTCTGCTTATGCTGAATATACACGCAGGTTCGACCATTCATCCTTATTAGTCAGTACCACCTTGTTTATCGCGCAAGAGCTAGTAATGCCCAATTACTTAAGCTTCAATGACTTTTCACCGGGTACAGAACTACGTCTTGAGGCACGAATGTCTCACGTTGATTTTGATGCAGAACCCATTGATGCAGCCATTCGTTTTGGTGACGGAAATTGGCCGGGGCTTGAATGTAGACTATTAGATACATCAACAGTCTCGCCTGTATGCAGCCCTTCATACGCTGAAGACAATGCTTTATCAGAGGTCTCTGAACTTTATAATCATCGTCTAATTTATGCTCAACCCTCAATGACTGATTGGGGTACATACTTTTGGAAGAAAGGTATCACGCATCCAAAAGACACAATAATATGTGACTCCTACTTGGCCGCTCTGAAAGCCGCTTCTGATGGTCTTGGCGTTGCTTTAGCGATTTTACCTAGCGCAAACAGTTGGATAAATGATGGCCGACTAGTTCTGCCTTTCCCAATACAAGTTGATATTAAAAAAGGATACTGGCTTGTTTACCCTAAAACAGAAAAGAGAAAGCCTGAGCTCGAAGCACTCTTCACCTGGCTCAAACAAATTTTTTCCGCCGTACCAAGTTTAGGTACGCCCCTAGACACGCTTGATGTAAATATTTAACCCGCAAACTAGAAGTAAAGTAAAATAACTTGATTCAGTATTTAGGGAATCAAAGCACCAAAGAATTATGATTGTTGTGAATATAGAACATACTTTACACATTATTTTCACACTTGATGATAGACGCCCTCGCCTGCTTTATTCATAATGAAGCTCAAAATATTACTTCATAGTGGTTTAATGCGCATACCCAAAATTTATACTAAAGCACTTCTTTCAGAGAACACTGAACTCACCCTTCATGAACAAGAGGCTCAGCACATCGTAAAAGTGCTGCGTATGAAAGAAGGTGAATCATTACGCTTATTCAATGGGTCAGGTTCGTTTTATCCTGCGACCATTACACAAACGAATAAAAAATCAGTTGTTATCCAAACAAGCCAAGTCGAAGAAGCTTTAAGCGAATCTAAGTTGCATACACACTTAGGTCAGGTCATGTCTCGTGGTGACCGTATGGACTACGTGATTCAAAAAAGTACTGAACTCGGTATTAATGAAATCACCCCCCTTACTAGTGAGAGGTGTGAGTTAAAACTGAACGCTGAACGCGCTGACAAGCGCATCAAACACTGGCAACAAGTTGCGATCAGTGCAGCAGAACAATGTGGACGCGCCTGCATACCCAAAATACACCCTATTTTATCGGTAAACGACTGGATAGAACAAAATAAAACCCAGGGTTTATCATTAGTACTACATCACCGAGACACGAAAAACTTAGGTGAAATTAAAACACTCCCAACTCATGTTAATTTATTGATTGGGCCAGAGGGAGGCTTAAGCCAATCAGAAATTAAACTGGCCACCGAAGCGACTTTCATTCCAAGTACCTTTGGCCCGCGAGTTATGCGAACAGAAACAGCACCCGTTGCATGTTTAAGTATTTTGCAATGGCTCTGGGGAGATTTTCAATCCCCCTTATAACGGATTTCGCAGTTAATTTTAGCTCAACAAACAAAATCATTTAATACCATCACTTTCATACGCCTAAATAAAGCAGACTCAATGATGATCAGTAACTTTAAAACGCTCAATCAACAACACAAATGGCTACTACCCACCCTTATATTAGTTATTGCGGCATTAATCATTGCGGCCCTCATTGCAACCAAACCACAACCACCCAAAAAAGAGTCAACAGAGAAAGCCTGGTTAGTTTCCTCAGAGCATTTGGCGTTCACTTCTGTCAGCCCAAATATTTCTTTATTGGGCCATGTTGAATCGCCCTTCGACTCAAAACTAAGCGCAGCCATCAATTCAGATGTTTTAAGTGTGCCGGTCAGAGATGGTCAAATTGTTTCACAAGGCCAAGTACTAATCACTTTAGATGCTCGGGAAATAAAGCTAACAATTGCCCAGCGTCAAGCAGACATAGATGAACTAGAAGCTCAAATCATCGCTGAAAACAATCGATTCAATAGCGACACAAATTCGTTAGTTGAAGAACAGCAATTACTCGATATCGCAGCACAAAGCGTTAAACGCCAACTAAAACTGCAGAAATCTAAACTAGGGTCTCAAGAACGAGTTGATCTGGCAGAAACATTGCGTGCACAAAAATCATTATCAGTGAATGCGAGAAAACTAAATATTGCCGACCACCCAAGTCGATTAAAGCAACTCAATGCGCGTTTAAATCGTGCACAAACATTATTAAGTGATGCAATGATAGATGCTGAGAGAGCTCAAATTACCGCGCCCTTCGATGGTGTTATTACGGCAGTAAGTGTCGCACCAGGTGAGCGTGTTCAAGTAGGCAAAACGCTCATTAGCCTTTACGACCGTAAAAATATAGAAGTACGTGCACAACTACCTAACCGCTATGTTTCATTAGTGAAAGCATCCCTCGCCCAAGGGGAGTTAATTCAGGCAAAGACGAAGAGTTACGGTAATATTAGCCAATTACAGCTTGAACGTTTATCAGGCCAAGCTAATCAAGGTACAGGCGGTATTGATGCCTTATTCACTCCAGCGAATGAAGCATTGTTTCAACCTTCTGAACTACAAACAACAGAGACCCTGTCATCAGCGCTTATTTTAAACAGTACATTAAAAATACACGTAACCTTACCACCACTCCAAAATGTCGCGACGCTGCCCTTGTCGGCCATTTATGGTTCAAATCGAGTCTATCGTATCGAAGGCGAACGTTTACAATCAATTGATGTCATGATTTTGGGTAAACAATTATCCAGTACCGACGCTCAAGACCGAGTCATTATTCAAAGTACAGCATTAAAAGATGGCGACATCATCGCGACGACACAGCTGCCTAATGCTATTTCTGGTCTTAAAGTGATTAAGCGAGAATTATAGAATGCAACTTCCAAAACAGGACACGGTTTCTTCTGACCATAAACAAGATATTTTAGGTCGTTTTGCACAACATAAAGTTGCTGCAAACTTACTGATGTTGATATTGCTACTGGCAGGGGTCATCGCACTCACCAAACTTAATACTCAACACCTACCTGACTTTCAACCCGACTTCATTACCGTGAAAATTGCTTGGCCTGGTGCAACCGCCGAAGATGTGGCCAAGTCGATTGTTACACCACTAGAGCAACAGCTTAAAAGCCTGGATCACGTAAAAGAAATGACTTCTACGTCATATCGAAGCTTTGCAGTGATTGTACTGGAATACCACGAAGGCTCCGATATGGGCTTGGCGCTCGATCAGGTAAAAGAGTTTGTCAGCCTTGTTAGGAATCTACCTTCAGACTCTGAAACGCCCGAAATAAGCAAAGTATCGCGCAATGAAGATGTTGCCACCCTAATCTTATCCTCCACCGCCACCCTTGAAGAGCTGCGTCCTCTCGCTTATCAGTATGAACAAGAATTACTCGATAAAGGCATTGCTAAAATTGAGTTTATCGGACTTCCTGAACAAGAAGTGGCCATTCAAGTTTCTTCTGAGCAACTGAATAACTTAAAACTATCACTCCCTCAAATCGGACAACATATTCAAAATGCGAGCCAAGATATACCAGCCGGTACCAGCGGAAAGAATGAGCTCGCAAAAGAACTTAGAAGTGTCGAACAAAGACGGTCAGAAGATGGTTTTAAAGAGCTTGCCATTTTAACAACACGTACCGGAACACGCCTTCGCTTAGACGATATTGCAAAAGTTGAACAGCGAAATAAAGACAACCAAATCGAAGTTTTTTATCAAGAAAAGCCTGCCATTTTATTAAGAGTGTTAAGAACTGAATCGGCTGATTCCCTGCAGTCTGCATCAATTCTAAATACTTGGCTAAGTGATACAAAAACATCACTTCCACCTAACATTAAGCTAGATGCTTACAATGAAGCCTACGTGCTAATTGAAGACCGTATTGATTTATTAATCAAAAATGGTTTAGGCGGTCTCATTCTGGTTGTTAGTATTCTATTTATATTCCTTAATGGTCGGGTCGCATTTTGGGTTGCGATTGGTATTCCTGTTTCGTTTATGGGTACGCTTGCAGTGCTATATTTACTGGGCGGAAGCATTAACATGGTTAGTATGTTTGCTTTAATTATGGCACTTGGGATTATTGTAGATGACGCCATTGTTGTAGGGGAAGACGCTTTAACGCATTATTCCAGAGGTGAAAACCCGCTAAGGGCTGCTGAAGGTGGTGCCCGTAGAATGTTTATACCGGTATTATCTTCGTCGCTTACAACCATTTCAGCGTTTCTACCTTTAATGTTGATTAGCGGCATCATTGGTAACATTCTATTTGATATACCGTTAGTCATTATTTGCGTGATTATCGCATCGGTCATCGAATGCTTTTTCATCTTACCCGGCCACTTAAACCATGCGTTTCAAAAGCCTTTTAAAGTCACAGAGCCTGGTTCCTTTCGCGATAAACTCGATAAAGGGTTTGAACGATTTAGGGAAGATTTTTTCCGTCCTTTAGCTGAGAAGTCTATTCAATACAGGGGGGCGAGCTTAGCCATTCCCGTCGCTATTTTAGCAATTTCTGTTAGTTTAATTATCTCAGGCCGCGTTCAAACAGATTTTTTTCCTCAACCCGAAAACCATATTTTATTAGGCAATGTGAAGTTTTCATCGGGTACGCCACCTGAAAAAGTCAGACGCTTTGGGATTGAAATGGAAAAAGCACTACATAAAGCTGATGCCGCGCTTTCACCCGATAAAAACTTAGTTGTTCATAGCGTACTTAGAATTAATCAAGCCACCTTTAATGGTGGTCAACGTTACTCCACGGGAGAACAGTACGCCTCGGTTCATGTTGAATTACTTCCCCCTGATGCACGTGAAATTCGCAACCCAGAGTTTATCGCCGCTTGGAAAGAACATCTCATCCAACCAGATGGTGTTGAGCTACTGAGTATCACTAGCCCTCGTGGTGGCCCGCCCGGAAAAGATATCGACATATTCTTAACTGGTCAGGCGCCTTCTGTACTAAAACAAGCGGGCGAAAAGGTAATCAACCAACTCAAAACCTATAATGGTGTTACCGATGTGCAAGACGATCTCCCCTTTGGGAAAAATCAATATTTGTACAGCCTAACGCCACTAGGTGAATCGCTAGGTTTAACCGTTAGCAATGTTGGCCGTCAGCTTCGTGCAGCATTTGATGGTCAGCTACTACAAGTATTTTATGATGAAAACGAAGAAATTGAAGTACGAATTTTATTGCCCGACGAAGAAAGAAATTACGCCCGAACGCTCGATAACTTTCCCATTATCACGCCTTCAGGAGAAACGGCGCAACTCAGCAATGTTGTCAATCTAACAGACCGTAAAGGCTTAGATCTTGTGCGTCATACCGAAGGTAAATTAGGTCTGCATATTACTGCAGGTGTAAACCCCGGTGAAAATAATGCCAATGAAATTGTGGCGGAATTAAGTAAAACGTTTTTACCAGATTTGAGCTCAGAATTTGGTTTGACTATTGACCTTAAAGGCCGCGCGGAAGAACAGGCTCAAACCGGCAAGGATATGATGTTAGGTGCCATCGTTGGTTTCACGCTTATTTATATCATTCTTGCATGGGTATTTGGTTCTTACTCTTGGCCTGTCGCGGTATTACTCGCCATCCCTTTAGGTATTTCAGGTGCCATTTTGGGACACTGGGTTCTTGGCTTAGACCTCACGATGCTATCTTGGTTTGGTTTCTTTGGTTTATCCGGCATAGTCATTAATGATGCCATTATTTTGGTCACTTTTTATAGAGAATTACGAGAGCAAGGCATGCCTATTCAAGAAGCTATTGTAGAAGCGTCCTGCCAACGATTACGCGCTGTACTTTTAACATCACTCACGACAATAGCAGGTTTACTTCCTTTGTTATTTGAGACCTCTTTGCAGGCTCAATTCTTGATTCCAATGGCAGTCAGTATTTCGTTTGGCCTTGCTTATGCGACCGTTTTGATTCTATTTGTGATACCCGTATTGATATCCTTAATTGAAGAAAGAAAAGAAAAGCAAGAAGCGAAAAAACAGATACGTATAGAACAAAAGAAGCAACAAGAAAGCCATGCACTATAGCGTGGTTTTTCTCTATACACGATCATAATAAACAACCTAGTGGCAGCCTATCCTACATCCATTACTTTCATCCTGTGAAGTAAACCGCTAAAGTCTATTCATAAGTTAAAACTCTTTTCAAATATAAGGGCTCTTATGATTAGGTACTATTGGCGTTTTCCCTTTAAAATGCAGCTGAGCATGAATCACGCTAATAGACCTTACTCTAGCTGGTTTTTAATTTTACTTTTCTGTTTTACTTTATTCTGCCCGACGCTCTCAGCGACAGAAAAAAACTCGCCTTTAACAGCCGTACAAATTTCTATTCCACAAATTGAAAGTAAGATCAAAGAAATTGATGCCGCCACTACTCTCACTCAAGAAAAAAAATCAGCCTTAATCGAACTCTTCAGAAAAGCGATCAGTCAAAAGCAACTCGAATTAGAGTATGACAATAGTCGCGATGCTTTTAAAAAAGCTAAATTCAATGCAAAAAATGAAATTGAGACAGCATCTTTAGCATTAAAAAAACAAAAAAATGCGGCAAATAAAACGGATGTCCGGCGGTATTCAACACTTCCCACAGCAGAACTTGAGCAAATATTAAATAGCGAAAAAGCAAGTTTAGCCTTAACCAAAGTAAAACTGGATGATATCAATAACAAACTCATTTATGAAAATGGCCGACCTACCGCTGCTCGAAAAAGGTTAATTGAAGCTAGTAGACGCCAAGGCGCTTTGGAAAATTTACTTTCAGAACCCATTGATACCAGCACATCCTTCGAGTTTAAAAAAGCAAAACAATGGGCGTACCAGAGCGAATACGCGGCATTACAAGCTGAAATACAAGAATTGGACCAAGAGCTTTTAAGTCAAGCTTTACGCGTTGAGTTGCTAGAAGCCAATAAGAAGCTTTCTTCATTCAACCATGCGCAGATAGAGAATAACGTCGTACAGCTTGAGCGCTTAATCAGCGGACAGCATTTGAATGATGCAAAGATTGCTGTAGATGAAGCAGAGCTAGCAAAAAAAGAAGCAATGTTTAGCCACTATCAAATTCAAGAATTGGCAAATAATAATGCCAATTTAAGTAATGAGATTTCAAAATCTGCCGCAAAACTAGAAACACTTTCCGAAATAGATATCGCAACGGATAAACAACTCAGTGAACTCAGTAAAGAATTTCGAAGCTCACAAAGACAACTCCAAATTGCAGGTTTCAGCCAAACACTTGGCCACGTTTTACTTGAACGAAAGCGTAAACTCAAGAATTTATCGAGCCTAAAAAAAGAGCTGAACAACATCGAAAATGACATTGCTAATACCGCCCTACTTCGGCTACAGCATGAAGATGAACTAAACAATTTAAAAAATAGTGACGCCTATATTGACGCTTTAGCAATAAAGCACGTTAAAGAAGATATCGAGGTAATCCGTCCGGAGCTCAGTATATTAATCACGGCCAGAACTAAACTCCTTCAACAAGCATTAAACTTAGACCAGTCATTAATCACTGCGATGAGCGAAATTGATACGGTCAACAAAAACCTCTACCTAATCCTTCAACAGTATTACCAGTTATTAGATGAGCGACTACTATGGATACGAAACACTGAAACTGTAAATTTAGATATGATTAAAGCAATACCAAAAGAGATCGACATAGTATTCTCGCCAGCTATCTGGAAAGAATTTCTTGCAGAAATTTCTTATAGCACCCATAACGCGATCTTTTTTATACTTAGCCTCAGCTATCTTTTTATTGTCACCCTCCGAAAATCCTCGCTAATCAGACGAATTATCCGAACCAGTCAATACATCACAAAAGCCAGCCGAGATAAATATAGCCAGACAGTCAAAGCGTTGATCCTTACCCTAACCCTCACGCTTCCGTGGGCACTACTTTTTATCATTCCGGGCTTTACATTGCTAACAAATGTGCCAGGAAACGCTATTGCGGTAGCCATTGGACAAGGCTTAGTGATAAGCGGGCAATTAATATTTTTTCTGCTTTTATTACACTACCTCTGTATTGAAAAAGGTCTTGCTCAAAATCATTTCAAATGGTCAGAGCCTAAACTTAATTTTATTCGTAAACAAACACCAAAATTTATCATCCTGTATGTGCCCTCTTTATTTTTTACCATACTCATCGGCAGAGCAGGTTTACAAAGTTTAGACAGCGGACTTGGCCTAGCCGGATTCATTGTAATACAAAGTATACTCAGCTATTTTATTTATAAGCTCGTAAATTTAAATAATACCAACCCTTCTTCACCTGAGCCTAGTTTGCTAAACAGAGCTATTCGAGCCATTGCACCGTTAATTCCATTTGGGCTTATCGTACTTGCTATAACAGGTTATTTTTATGGCGCAATCACGTTAACTAAACTATTTATTTACTCTCTCTGGTTTGTATTAACCATGATTATTTGCCATCAGATGCTGCTGCGTTGGCTTAATTTAGCAAAGCGCAGATTATCGCTACAAGCAGCGCTTGATCGGCGCGCACTTGCACGAAAGCAACAAGAAGAACCAGAACACGAAGCTAGACCTGAAGAATCTCTGGAAGTACTCGATGAGCCAGAATTTGACCTAGCTGCCATTAGCCGTGAATCAAAGCAGCTTTTAAATGTCTCTATGTCAGTCATCAGCATTTTTGGATTGGGTATTATATGGCAAGATGTGTTGTCTGCCTTGAGCATCTTAAACTCTGTCACGCTTTGGCATCGCACAGTCATTACGGATGGTATCGAAGCTCTCATGCCTGTCACGATGATTGATGGGCTTTCTGCATGCTTAATATTGATCTTAGCGGTGCTGGCAGCTCGTAAGTTACCTGCTTTTCTAGAAATCGCGATTTTACAACGGTTGTCTATCGATTCGGGAAGCCGGTATGCGATTAAAACATTAACCAATTACACGATTATCGCTATTACGGTTATTTGGATAACTAACTTAGTGGGGCTATCATGGGGCAGTGTTCAATGGTTAGTCGCCGCATTAGGTGTCGGAATCGGCTTTGGCCTGCAAGAAATCATCGCCAATTTCATTAGTGGTATCATTATTTTATTTGAACGCCCTATCAGGGTGGGTGATATTGTCACGATTGGCGAAACCGATGGCGTCGTCACACGCATTCAAATACGCGCAACCACCATAAGAGGCTGGGACCGTAAAGAGTTACTAGTTCCCAACAAAGAGTTTATCACCGGCAGATTACTCAACTGGACCTTATCAGACGCCACCACGCGCATTATGTTTTCGGTTGGCGTTGCTTATGGAAGTAATGTAGAAAAAGCGATGCAGTTGATCGAAGATATTTGTCACGATAATGAAAAAGTATTAACGGACCCCGCGCCGTTTATCACCTTTGATGAATTTGGAGATAATAGCCTTTCAATTACAATCAGATGTTATCTGGATTATACCGACTACCGAGTGCAAGTTACCTCAGAGCTGCATTTAGCGATCTATCACAAACTTAATGAAGCTGAAATTGTAATATCGTACCCTCAAAGGGATCTCCATCTCGACACCACATCACCTTTAGATATACGGCTACATAAAACACCACCGAGTGTATAACATACCTGTATGGATTTGCTTTTTAATACACTTTATATGTACTTACTCACCAAAATTCATTGTAGATTATCATTGGTGCGCAAGCACACCCTATAAAATTTCATTAATAATAAACCTGATACTAAGACACACCTCACATTATTCAAAACACTAAACTTTAGGGATTAAAAGTAGATGAATATCTACAGCACTTTTATAGACGTAGTTAAACCGGCAGTTTCTTAATTATGACGAGAAAACGGTATTTCCCATTAGCTATATTTCACTGAACATTTATCAAAATGTCTACTTTACGCTTTACAGAATAAAGTAGACAACTTCAAAAAACGTCTTCTATGCTGGTTTGTTTACGCGATAGAACACCGCGTAAAGCACTGGCACTACAATTAAGGTTAATATGCTGGCAAAGGTTAAGCCTGCCATGATCGTCACTGCCATCCCGATAAAGAAGTCATCAGCGAGCAAAGGAATCATGCCTAATACCGTTGTGCCTGCTGCCATCATAACTGGTCTTGCCCGTGATACAGAGGAATCTAAAACAGCATCCCAAGGCTCCTTCCCAAGCTCTAAGTTAATACTGATTTCGTCCAACAGCACGATGGCATTTTTAATCAGCATACCGACAAGGCTTAAAAAGCCAAGTAAAGGCATAAAGCCAAAGGACTGCCCTGTTAACAATAAGCCCCATGCCACACCAATAATGGATAAAGGCACAGTCAACCAAATGATCAATGGAATTCTTAAGTTATTAAACAAAAAGATAGAGATAAGCACCATCATTGCCATTGAAAGCGGTATACCACCCGCTAATGCCACTTGTGCATCACCAGAGCTTTCATATTCCCCCCCCCATTCCATGGTATAACCATCCGGAAGTGGAATTGCTTCAATATCAGCGAAAACTCGTTTAAGTATCTCACTCGGTAATTGACCGTCTGGCGGCTCAGTACCAACGGTTATGGTGCGTTTACGGTTATACCGCTGAATTAAAGAGTCCTCCCAAACCGTATCAAAACCAGATACCACTTGAGAAATTGGCACCGTACGGTTTGCAGCTGTACTCCATACCTGAATGTCTGCAAGCTGACTGACATCTTGTCGTTCTAGCGTTGTTGACCGTCGATAAATAGGTATGAGTTCATCACCTTCTCGATAGAGCCCAACTTGCTCACCATCATTGAATGTCTGAAGTGCTGCATTTAAATCTCCACGCGTAACCCCTGCGAAATTAGCCCGAGACTCAGAAAAAATAGGTTTCACTTGCTTCACTTGCTGTCGCCAATCATCTTTAATGACCTTGCCACCTGCATTTCTATAAATCGTTTTTGCCTGCTCTGACAAGTCACGTAATACCTCAGGATCAGACCCAATAAACCGTGCTTCAACTGAATTGGCAGGACTAGGCCCTAAAGCAAATTTTTGCAGTCTTGGTAATGCATTGGGATAGTTTTCTGCAATAAACTGCTCGTTCTCTTTCATGAGGCTATCAATGTCTTGGTAGTCGTTAACACTCACGAGCATAAAGGCATAACTTGAAAAATCTTTTTCAGGACTATAGGTCAACATAAACCGTGGTGCACCCTGACCAATAAAACTGGCAACAGACTTGATTCGATCGTCTTTTAACAACGATGCTTCAATCGCTTGGATATCCTCTTGTGTTTTACGCGCATCGGTCCCTTCAGGCAGCCAGTAATGCAACATGTATTTAGGCACAGTCGAGGCAGGAAAGAATGAGCCCTTGAGCTGCATAAAGCCCCACACGGATACAAACAAGAGCGCGATCATTGCGGTTAAAGTTACCCACCTCAGATTGATTGCCCCAGTTAAGAATTTGCGATACGCGACAAAAATAGCTCCGCTGTAAGCATCATTACCATCAGGATTAACTACCTCCCCTGGTGCAGGCCCTTTTAAAAATACAGCACATAACATAGGAGTGACCGTAATCGCTGTTACCCAGCTAAGACCTAAAGAAAATAACATGACCTGATATAAAGACCGACAAAACTCGCCAGTGTTATCTTGAGAAACGCCTATCGCCGCAAAGGCGAGTATCGCAATCACGGTGGCACCTAATAAGGGCCACATTGTTTGTGCGACCACTTCTTTCGCCGCATTGAGCCGATCTTCACCCGCTTGAATTCTTATTAGCATACCTTCTGTTACAACAATCGCATTATCAACCAGCATACCCAATGCAATAACCAAAGCGCCAAGGGAGATACGTTGTAAGGCCACGCTTTCTAGATCCATCAGAATAAACGTTCCAACTACCGTAACTAATAATACCCCTCCTATAATTAACCCAGACCGTAAGCCCATAAACAATAAAAGCACCACAATCACGATCGCTACTGCTTCTAACAGGCTTATAATAAAGGCATCAATTGATTGCACAACTGCCTCGTGCTGCATACTGATGGGGTTAATCTCTAAACCAATAGGCGTTTCAGCCATAATTTCATCTAGTCGCTTTTGTAAGGCAAAACCCATATCTACGACATTGCCACCCGCAACAACAGATGCACCTAATGAAATAGCCGGCGCTCCATTGTAATGCAGTACATTTTTAGAGGGCTCTATATATTCTCGCTTTATAGTGGCGACATCTTTTAGGTAAATAAGCTTACTGCCATCGGTGGCGCTGCTCTTTCTCAAGATAACATTACCGATGTCTTCTATTACACCTATCGCACCAGTCGTTTCAATTCTTAAGTACTCTTCACCAACCTGAACATGCCCTGCCGATACAATTTTATTTTTTTCTGTAATCGCCTGAGTGATTTCATTAGGGCTAATGCCAAACTGAGCAAGTTGCGCATTCGAGAATTCGATATAAACCGCTTCGTTTTGAACCCCCCATAAGCTAATTTTAGCTACGCCATCCACTAGCAATAGTTCACGTCGAAGCAACTTACTAAAGTCATAAATTTGTTTATAGCTATAACCATCACCCGTGATGGCGAAAACCACACCAAACACATCACCAAAATCATCAATCACCTTTGGTGTGCCAACACCTGGAGGTAATTTAGTTTGAACATCACTGACTTTTCGCCGTAGCTGCTCCCAAACAGCAGGGAGCTTTTCTTCACCATACTTGTCTTGTATCGTCACGGTAATGGTTGATAAGCCCGCTTTACTGATAGATTTAATTTTTTTTAGCTGACCTAAACGCTGTATTTCTGTCTCGATAACGTCAGTGACTTCGCGTTCAACTTCTTCAGCCGTCGCTCCAGGATAAGATGTCACTACCAGCGCATCTTTAATCGTAAAGGCGGGGTCTTCCAAACGAGAAAGCTCTGTAAAAGATAAGGCCCCACCAATTAATAATACAAAGGTCATCACCCATGTAATTGTTTTCTTTTGAATCGAATATACCGCAATACTCATTTTATCTAGCTCCTAATAAAATCAAACATTGAACTAATCATTTACTCTATATTTCTTAATTTGATTTACTCTTTGATTAGTTTCACTTGTTGACCTTCAGCCAGATAATGAACCCCTGCAACAACAATGCGCTGCCCCACTTTCAAGCCTGATACTATTTCAATTGCTCCATTAGCTAATGAGCCTACTGTGACCAATTGCTTAGTTACTTCATTTCCTTCTTTAACCAACCAGACATACTGTTCATTTTTACCTGATTGATCGTTAAAAGCAGCTGTAACAGGGATGAATATTTTATTTGTCGCACTCGCTTCAGAATGTTTAGTGGCCACCACGGAAGCACTCATACCTGGTAGCAGGTTAATATCGTCAGGGGAATCAATACCTAATATGACTTCGTAAGTTTGTGTGTCTGGGTCAGCTTCTGTTGAAAATTCTTTTATCGTTGCCGTAAAAGTTCTACCCGGAACGGTTTCAAAATAGACCTGAATATCAAAGTTACTCTTGCCTCGCGTTACGATTTCTTTTTCAGGAACCTGAACAATAATTTCTAAATCGCGATTATTTTGTAAACTAATGATTTTTTCTTTCGCTTGTACATCTTGAAAATTCTCAACAAAAATATCGGCCACTGCACCCGAGAACGGCGCGATAATACTTGTATCTGCGTGCGCTTTACGTGCTTGCTCAAGATCTGCACCTGCAACATCATATACCGCTTCAAAACGGCCCACCTCAGCTTTACTGATCAGATTTCTTTTTACTAACGGGCGTACACGCTCAACATCTGCTTTAGCGCGTTTATATTGAGCCTCTGCAGCCTTTAATTTACTTTTAAAGTCTCGTGGGTCAATCTTAGCGAGCACCTGCCCCTTTTGAACCTCTTGGCCTCTTTTAATGGGTAGATCGACCAAAGGGCCTGATACCTGAAATGACAAATCAACCCTTTCCGCTGCTTGAACCTTTCCCGGTAAGGTTCTGGACTGCTCGCCAGACGACTCAACCACTACAATAGATTTCACTGGTCGAACAAGGTCAGCTTTTACTTCAGGCTCATCACCGCAACCTTGTAGTAAAAACAAACATAGTAATGGCCCGCAAGCAATGATGCCTTTGCGTTTATAAGCGATGAAATTCCCCATGGTATACCCTTATTATTTATAGATTTTGAATAGAATGCCGATAACCGGCTTAAATTTTGTTGTTTAATATCGATAAGTAAAACTGAAAGACCCAAACTTACTTTTGTCTTCTTGACCTTCATATTGATCACTACTACGTGCCGCTGAAATAACAAGCCCCCAACTACCACGATTCAAAGCAAACCCTAAAGAACCAATTGCCTGACCATGCTTGAGCGGTACTGAATGGCTCGACTCAAAAGTGTTGCCGTCGATTGCAATATTGTTCGCGACATAAAGCCCTGTCACATGAATAAATACATTCCAATTCAGCCCGCTTAAACCAGCCAAAGGGTTGATCTCTCGCCCTGGAATTGTTGAAGCAGTGGCAAAACTTGAGGCTAAGTTATTGCCCCAACGAAAACCAAGCCCCGTCCCGATATCACTTTTTAAATTCCCTATACCAATTTGACCGTTACCCAGCATTTCAAGTTGCGTATCATTGTTTGGAGAAGATCGCCATAAGTTCCAAAAGCGCTGAGCGCCCAATCTAAAAACGGGCTCATTTTCTAATTGATGATCCCAGCCTTCTGGCTCATCAGACCCAGTTATTTTATGAACGAAAGTTTGCGCATGCTCTGCCCCAGATGCCGGCCCGACCATACCTAAAGTCAAAGATAAACGATCTGAAACCGAGTCATCAAACGCATACAAGGTTGCTTTCCAAATTAATTCACCTGCATAAGGAGGCTCATCTTCCACCAACTCTTTGCGCTCTATATCAGAGCTGGTTTGCATGCCTTGTGCCATCATATAACTGACGGCACGACGCTTACCTCCCATTGTTGAAATATAAAGATTGTTTGTAAGGGAATTTATCCAAGCAGGTGTATTTGAGTCATTAAAAACGTCGAAACCGCCATGCGCCCAAGAAAAAGCTAAGCCATTAGTATAACCGCCGTCATCGCCAGCGATAATGTCATTCTCAATGGTTAGGGTCGCAAAATTAATCGCTTTTTTCTCTACACTCCTTGTACTGTCTGCCTGAGCATTCCCCCATAACAGTAACATACTGAGTAATACGGCGAATTTGATATCGTTATTTTGCCGTGCCACAAGCATCCCTTTATTGTTTTATTGCATATTTTACAACACATTAAGCCTTATATTAGTCTAACAAGCAGACGAATGCATACACTCTAATGAGATTTTTCAATTCAATAAGGTAAAGGTAGCTAATGAAGGGTATTTATTATCCGAAACAGCGCAATTTGAAATATACGGAAGGTTCAAAAGGCAATAAAAGAAAGTTCATTCAAGAAAAAAGAGAATAACCATATTTACCTCTTTTTTATAAGGCAGACAGCAGAACTAAGAACTGAAATAGCAGTCTAAAATTGCGGCATAAACAATGCAGCACATTCATTATTGGTAGCTGACAAATCAGAAACAAACCCTGCATCATCACCCACTATAACGTCACTCTTAGTGATTAAGGTCGAAAATTTAACCTTTTTTCGTTACGCACTTCCCCAGCACCAAGAAGCTCAAGCCATGACAATAACATACTGATTAATATAGCAATTTTACTACCCACTCACTATCTTTAATAATTAATGACATTGGGTTACTTTTTGCTTCAAAAATTTGGGAGTAATGTCCACTGATTATTATGCAGCCTATGTAAATTAAGCTATAAATAATACAGATGCGTAACTTAGCAAGTAGTAAATAACCTGAGAGCATAAACAAAAGTATTAACAAAAACATAATTCAATACTGTAAATATATGCACATAAAATATAAGACTGAGGTAAAAGTGAAAAAAATTAAATTAGGGATACTGGCAGCTAACATAGTGTTTGCGTCAACATGCGTTAATGCTTTAGAAGCATATAACGGCAAAATCATGGCAATGTCAGGCGCAGGTTTGGCTTCAGGTGATTTTAGTTATGGAGGGCTTCTTAACCCGGCTTTAGTCGCCAACTTCACTGATGATGATGACTTTGATATTAATCTTAATGTGGGTGTTTTAGCCTCAGATGAAGATGAGTTGATTGATAATGCTGATGATTTAGTTGATATTATTGATGATATAGATGGCTTAGATCCCAGCCTGATAACAGGCGAATTAACAGATTTAAGAGATACGTTACTTGAAATTGATGATGCTACAGCTCGCTTAAATGGGGGTGCTAGTATGCAACTCAGTTTTCCTAATGATTTTGTAGCCACTAGCGTGTTTATTACCACCAATGCTGCTGTTGGCGCTGCGACAATTGTTGACCCAGATGATATTGTTCTTTTAGATGCTTTGATTGCTGGAACGATTACGGACCCAATTGATGAAACAACGTTGGATACAAGTGTTTTAGCAACAGGTGTTCTGACTTCTGAAGTTGGTATTACCTTTGCTAAAAAATTCACTATTGCTGGTCAAGAAGTGGCTTTTGGCATTTCACCTAAGCATCAGACAGTTAAAACTATTATATATTTAGCGCGTATAGCTGATTTTGACTCAGATGACTTTGATGCAGATGAGTTTACGGTTGAAGATAGTAATTTAAACGTAGATTTAGGTGTACAAACCTCTTTTAGTAACTGGAAGTTTGGCGCAACACTTAAAAATGCTATTGAAAATGAATATGACATGATTGATATCAGCCTTCCGGGCGATCTAGAGAGACAAGCTGAAATCAATGCCCGTGTTGTTACTATTTCCCCCTTATTAACATTGGGTACAGCTTATAGAAATGACTGGTTCACTGTGGCTTTAGATGTTGATGCCAACGGTATAGAAGAGCCTGTTACACAGAAAGATGTACAAATTGCACGTGCCGGCATCGAATTTGATGCGTTTCAATGGGCGCAACTTCGGTTCGGCTATCGTCATGATATAGAAGACACCTTTGAAGACACTATTTCTGCGGGTATAGGTTTGTCACCTTTCGATTTATTTAACCTGGATATCGCGGCAATGAAAGGCAATAACGATACAATTGGTGCAGCTATTCAGCTTGGGGTGCAATTCTAACACTAAGAGATAGTTAAAAACGCTAACTGTAAAGGTTTGCGTTTTTTGCATTAATCGTATGGCGTAAATATCGACGGGCTTGCCACCGAGCTGGATAGCATAATTACGATTGGGATGTACCCCTTCGAGGTCATCTTGTATATGAGGTAGTATGGCCCCCTCATAAACTGACAAAAAATACTGTAAACCACAACATACAAACCTTCCTTGAGAGGGTTACTTTTTTCTCCTCCTTGATTTCTATCGTGCAAAGGTCTCTATTTAATTAAATCACGTAACGTTACGTGCTCAAGGCTTTTGTAAAAGTCGGTATTAACCTTTTGAATTAATATCTCTACAGAAGGAGCGACGCTCATCATCGACGTCAAATACGTTTTGTCTTGGCGAAGGGCTTTAAAAATGGAGGCGACTGATATTTGATCAGTCGAGTGTGCCGGTACAAACAGATCAGACTTTTCACCGGCAATTAACAGTAAATTATGTTCAAGTAATTTATCAATGATCTTACAACTCAAAATAGCAGGTATGGAGTTTAGCCCTTCTAGTTCAACTTGCTTTACCGGTATGGAGTCGGAATCATAACGCAATGCAATATAACGCATGATATCCAAGCCCGCTTTTTCAATTAATTCTGGGCTAGCCTCCAGTTTATGGTTTCGCGTAATGTGGCTTCCATGCTGATGATAAAATGCAATACTTGAACCGAGTAGTAGAATCAGCCAATTCATATACAACCAAATAAGCAATACAATTCCTACAGCAAAGCCTGAATAAATGACATCATACCGAGTCGAATTCACCACAAAAGCTGTAAATATTAAACTACTTACCTGCCAGCTACAGCCTGATATTACGCCACCAAACAATGCGCTGCGAAAACTCACCCGAGCATTAGGCATCACCACATAAAAAAATGTAAATGCAAAAATAATCATAATGAAAGGCATTAGTTTTGTGAGAAAAACAAATAAACTTCCAAATGGTTCAATGGCGAGCACTGACTGCACAAATCCAGAATTCATCGTCGATGCCGTTAAGCTAATCGCTGTCACAATCAGCACCGGCCCAATCAAAATCACACTTAAATAGTGGCTAATACGCTCCCCCAATGAACGTAATTGCGGGGTGAGCCAGATAGCATTAAAAGCGCGCTCGATTTTCTGAATCAGCGATACCACCATATAAATAAGCATGACCAAACCCAGAGCACCTAACACGCCAACTTTCATGTTATCGACAAATGACAGCACGCTACCTTCTATCTCGATACCTTTCTCACCCATCGGTTCAAGAAAACGATGAAGCATCGGTGTGAGTTCGTCTTGAACATTAAAGGCTTTGAGTACCGAAAATACCAACGCTAGCAAAGGAACAATAGATAAAATGGTCGTATACACCAAACTCATGGCATGTAAATTTAGCTGACCGGATGACATATCCCTTCCGACAGCGAAAAGAATACGTAACAAGTGACGCAGGTGGTGAATACAAGGGTGCAGAGCTACTTTGGGAGAGTCTAGCAGCCAACTTTCAAAAGATAGCCAAAGCTGTTTAGGATGTTTATTCATCTTTTTATAATTACATTCTGACTTTTTGATGTGAATTCAAATGACGACAGTTTAAGATTAGCAGACATTATCAATATTATCGTCGCGATTTATACGAAGACCTAGCGTCTTCTTTGCCAATAAGCCTGAGTTACCTACATATTTATGTTTAACTTTTTTGAAGAATTAATTAACCCTTTTCCACCTCAACACCCTGAGCGCCCCCCCAACACACTTTTTAAATTTTGCTTACATTACACCCAAGGAATTAACCCCCACTTAACTGCTATGGCTTTTTTAACAGCTTGTATTGCAATAATGGAAGTCACTTTATTTGGTTTTTTAGGGCAACTCGTCGACTGGCTTTCGACTAAAGATCCCAGCACTCTTTGGGAAGATGAAGGCAATACACTGATTTGGCTAAGCATCCTTATACTCTTCGGTTTACCATTTTCCGTGTACTTACATGCCAGTGTTATTCATCAAACTTTACTGGGTAATTATCCGATGCGTATTCGTTGGCAAGCACACCGCTATTTACTTGGGCAAAGTTTATCTTTCTATCAAAATGAGTTTGCAGGTCGCCTTGCCACAAAAGTAATGCAAACAGCACTATCTGTACGTGAATCCGTCATGAAAATGCTTGATGTACTGCTATTTATTTCGATCTATTTTATTGGCATGACAATCGTCGTTTCTTCTGCAGACTACCGTCTCTGTATCCCCTTACTTGGCTGGTTAATCGGCTATTCCATTACATTACGCTATTTCATTCCTCGATTACGTCATATTTCTACCAAACAAGCTGATGCACGCTCAAACATGGTAGGAAGTGTTGTCGACAGTTATACGAACATTGAAACAGTAAAGCTGTTTTCACACACCCAAAGAGAAGCGGACTACGCCAAAGACAACATGGATGGGTTTCTAAAAACTGTTCACCCGCAAATGCGTTTAGCCACAAAATTGAATGTATCTGTATGGGCTTTAAATGCTTTATTAATATTTTCTATTGCGGCGTTATCTATTTGGCTTTGGAGCGAGAAAGCAATCTCCACTGGCGCCATCGCGGTAGCCATTGCTCTCGCACTTCGTTTAAACGGCATGTCCCAATGGATTATGTGGGAAGTTTCTAGTTTGTTTGAAAATATCGGCACCGTTCAGGATGGTATGAACACCTTATCTCAAGAAAAAGAGATTGAAGACTTATCTAACGCACACGATATTCAGGTTAAACATGGCGACTTAGATTTTAATAATATTACCTTCCAGTATGACCAAGACAACCCGGTGATAGAAAACCTAACGCTGAATATTAGAGCCGGTGAAAAATTAGGTTTAGTGGGCCGTTCTGGTGCGGGAAAATCAACACTCGTTAACTTAGCCTTGCGCTTTCATGATTTAAAATCCGGCTCTATTTGTATTGACCAGCAAGATATTACTCAGGTCACCCAAGAAAGTTTACGCTCTAAGATTGGCATGGTGACACAAGACACCTCCCTACTTCATCGCTCGGTGCGAGAGAATATTTTATATGGACAACCCTATGCCAGCGAAGAAGATATGATACAGGCAGCTAAACAGGCTGAGGCTCATAATTTCATTCTAGAACTCAGCGACCTTAATGGTAGGACTGGCTATGATGCGCATGTTGGGGAACGTGGCGTTAAGCTTTCGGGCGGACAACGCCAGCGTATTGCTATTGCTAGAGTATTACTAAAAGATGCCCCCATATTAATCCTTGATGAAGCCACTTCAGCCTTAGATTCTGAAGTTGAAGCGGCTATTCAAACTAGTTTATACCAGCTTATGGAAGGCAAAACAGTTATCGCCATTGCACACAGACTTTCTACAATCGCAGCGATGGACCGCTTAATCGTTTTAGATGAAGGTAAAATTATTGAACAAGGTAATCATTTTGAATTGATTAAGAGCAACGGCCTATATGCGCAGCTTTGGGCACGTCAATCTAAAGGATTTATCGGCGAAAATTAAATAATAATACCTGTGAGTAAGCGCTCCCTATAGTTGATTTGGTGTTAGTAGGTTCGCGCCCTCTAATGCTAATTTATATAAGAGGTGTGCTCCGCACACCATTAAGTTTGTTATGCTGCTAGTCGGGCTAATAAGTTAAGTGAACACCACCTTAAAATTCACCATGTCGCCCTTTTCCTTTACTAAACAAGCCGGCACCTTTTAATGTTTCCCCCGTATCGACTACCGCAATCCCACGGTAAAATTCATTTTTTAATGCATTTTCAAGACTAAGATCCCACTGTTCATAAGCGCCCATTCGATCACTACGCATACAGCCTTGAGGAAAACTAGCAATCTGAGCAGCTAATTCTTCAGCAGCTATCCGGGATTCTCCATGAGCGACCACTCTATTAGCCAAACCTATTTGTTTTGCTTCTATGGCATCAACCGGGCGACCAGTTAAAATTAGGTCCATCGCATTTCCCATACCAACCAGGCGAGGCAGTCGAACCGTTCCACCATCCACAAGAGGCACTCCAAAGCGACGACAAAATACCCCAAACACAGCATCTTCTTCCATTACACGCATATCGCACCAAAGCGCCAATTCCATACCTCCTGCCACCGCATAACCTGATATAGCACCGATAACCGGTTTACTTAATAACATCTTCGTTGGGCCTATCGGGCCATCATCTTCTGGCGTTAATTGCTTTATTCCCTCAAGCCCTTCACCTTTGGCTGCTTTTTTTAAATCCCAGCCTGCACAAAAGGTATTACCACTACCACATAATACAGCTACTGAGACGGAGTCATCTCGTTCAAATTCCCGAAAAGCCTCTGCTAAGGCATTTGATGTGACGGCATCAACTGCATTTTTCGCATAAGGACGATTAATAATAATCGTCATTACCTTGTCTTTTTTTTCAATTAATACAGTCATAATATTCAGCTCAGCTCCACATCAAATTGATTTCATCATTCACTGTTAGTAGAGACTTCTCACAAAACGTTACGTGATGAGAGTCACACTCGATACATTCTATAATTTTCGTAACTATAAATTCACAATTGTACGCTGTACACTCGCCGCGCTCAAACAGGCCTTCTCGCACTTTCCAAATGCGCTAAGCGTCATAACATGGATGTTTCTGTGATTCGTAACTGATTCAGCTTTCTACACCTCCTGAATAGATAAACACTTCGGCAAACGGATCAGCCATGTCTACACCTGCACTTTATTTAAGAAGCGCTACAAAATATGTAGTTCAATACTCAACATTTTTGTCTTTCCTATTTTTACTTGGCTGCTTTGATCTAAACGATTCAGACACCAACAACACAGAATTATTAAAAAATAGCTACTCCGATACAATAATAGAAGGCCAGGCCACCAATAGCGTCATTAAAAAAGGCATTGTTCAGTCTTATCAAATTGTGCATTCAGAAGAAACCAGCACAACATCTACCGAGCCATTTGGTCTACCCGTAAGAACAGATGAAAATGGTCACTTTAATTTTCGACTTCCAAACGATATACAATCAAGGTCTATTTTACTCAAGATCACCGCCGATAAAGCTACTAAAATGACTTGCGATATTGTTTCTGGCTGTCTAGTAAAAAGTACAAAAGAAAGAATAGAATTTGGTAATACATTTCTATTGGATGATCAATTTGAACTCACCGCAATATTGCCAGAGCTTGCTCATGGTTTTACCAACACCGTTACCATCAACCCTTTAACCCACCTAGCGTCTTCGCTCGCTCAAAGCAAAGAAACAGGTGCAACGATTGAAAACATTGAATCGAGTAATCATTATATTGAAAACTTATTTGGCCTTCAGGAAGAAACCCTACAGCTACCAACTCCAGATTTAACAAAATTGGATGACTATGTAGACATAAACCAATTTGCAATGAAAACTGCCGTACTATCCACTTCCTTTTTAGCCTTATTAAACTCACCCGATTGGAATAGCGTAGGCGAGATCATTCAACATGCCGCTAATCGAATTTCAACTTCAGGTACGGTTACCGCTGCAAACATGGGCGCTTTACCCGAAGTATCTTTAGACGATTTATTCTACCAAGCTGACGAAATAGTCCAAGGTTTACTCACTCAAACAAACAACGCTGCAAAACAAAACACCTTAAATAAAATATCTCTCGAAGTTAAGAAGTCCTATGAGCTTACAATGATTGCACCTGAGATTATTAACACCGTTGAAATAGAAAAACACCCTACTTCGATTACGGTTCAAGCCGGTCTAGCATCCAAACTTAGGGTTGTCTCACTTGGCGATAATTTAAGCTACCAATGGCGCCTCAATAACAAGCCCATTATCGGAGCGAATGAAGCTATTTATAATATTAACAACACATCTATTGAAAACGCAGGCACTTATGATGTCATTGTTTCCAATATACTTGGCTCACAAATCACTTTAAGTGCCTTACTTACAGTTATTCCAATAAGGGAAGAACAAGAAAGCCAACAACTCAGCAATGAGCAGACCACTGATAACACCAATGCACAAACAACTAGCAGCAACGAGCAAACATCTGATGCTAGCATTGCGCAAACAACTAACGACAGCAACGAACAAACACCCAATAACAGTATTGCGCAAACAACTAGCAGCAGAAATGCACAAATAACCACTAACGACACTGCACCTATAGAAAACACACCACCTATTGCCCAAGATGACGCCGTAGAAATTTTCGAAGATACTGCCACCAACATTTATGTGCTCAATAACGACTCAGATATTGATAATGATCGCTTAATAATCACCCATGCAACTATCACGAACGGCCCAGGAAAAGTGTCTATTCAAAAATTCATGACAAATACTGGTCTATATTCTAGCGCTTTATTTTTTACACCAGAAAAAGATTCAAACCTTTCTAGCACCATCAGCTATACAATCGGTGACAGCCATAGGAATGAATCTAATGCCTTAGTTAACGTTAAGATTTTACCCATAAACGACACACCTAAATCTTTTCCTGATACCGCAGATATGGATGAGGATACAAGCCTAACCTTAAATGTATTAGCCAATGATTACGATGCTGACCATGACTCACTGACGCTAACCAGCGCTTCTTCTGCATCAGGTGCTGTAAAGTTGAACCCCGATAATACAATCACATTCCAACCCCTTAACAATTTTAATGGTATTGCAGAAATAAATTACATTATGACTGATGGTCATGGCGGAATTACTGCAGGTATCGCTACTATCACGGTAAACAATGTAAATGATAACCCTGTTGCTACCAATGACACCGCCGAAACATCTGAAGATACTGCCGTTGTCATTAATGCCTTGAATAATGATTCTGATGAAGATCATGATGCACTTAAAATAACACATGCTTCAACATCCAGTGGTCAGGTTAGTATCAACGCCGATAATACCCTAACGTATACACCTTTAGACAACATTCATGGCTCTGAAATATTGAATTACACTATCAGCGATGAAAATGGAGGCACTTCATCGGCCGCGATTTATGTATCAATACTCGCTACGAATGATGCTCCCGTTTTAGCCAATGACATGGCCCAAACAAATGAAGACACCCCGATTATCATTAATATACTCGCCAATGACAGCGATGCAGATAATGACTCACTAACGGTTACTGATGCGACCGTTATTAGCCCCGGTGCCATGGCATCTATCAATAGAGACAACACTTTAACCGTGGTTCCGGTAAATAATTTCAATGGCGAAGTGAACTTATCTTATACAGTAAATGACGGTCATGGCAGCATAGCTAAGGCCTCAGTAACAGTTATCGTGAATGCCATTAACGACCTGCCAACTTTAGCAGACCATCAAGCCTCTACAGAACAGTCAGTCGAAGTTAAAATCGATGCATTAGTTGGTGCTTACGATCTTGATGGCGACACCTTAAAGATCGTTACCTCAAGTGCGCTCAATGGGGTTACGACCTTAGATGAAGGACAAGTTATCACATACCAACCCGCTACGAACTTTAGCGGAGAAGATATCATTAGCTATTCGGTATCGGATGGTAAAGGCGGAGTCGCCAATGCGATGATTTCGGTATATGTGAGTGCTGTTGAAAAGCTTGCTTCAGTTGAATTAAATTGGGAGCTTCCAACAAAAAAAGATGATGGCACCCCTCTGTATTTATCTGACGTTAAGGGTTACGCCATTGCTTATGGCATAAACTCTAACCAATTGGATTCTTCTGTATTTGTAAGCTCTGCCCGGAGTACTCACCACACGATAAATAACTTAAATTCCGGCACACATTATTTCGCGATAGCGACCGTATCCCAAGATAATATCCAAGGCGCTTATTCAGAAAAAATTGCTGTATCCATTACTCAGTAGATAAGCTGGCTATATAACATTAACCGCTAAGACTTAAAATAGTTAAGACACAAAACGAAAAGTCAGATTTATTCTTTCCCCCATATTCGTTTTACTTTTAGGTACTTGATGAAGCCAGTGGTGTTGAGTACTGCCTTTCATCAACAGAAAATCACCGTTTCCTAAATTAATACTTCTTCGCTGGTTCATTTTTATTCTGTGTTTCATTTGGAAAGGCCTCATTTGGCCAAAACTCATTGAACCAATTACCGGATTCTTTCCTAATTCAGGTTCATCATCACTATGCCAGGCAACGCCATCAGCCCCTGATCGATAAAAATTCAACAACACACTATTGAAGTTTGTTTGAGAAACTAACTCTATTTTTTGTTTGATATTCAATAAACAGTGAGTCCAAGGGCGAGAGTGCGCAGTAATACCTGAATAGGTATAAGTTTTATTCTCATCGCCATACCAGGCAGTTAACCTCGGTACTGGATGCGTTTTACCATACATTTCTATTTGTTCTTGCTCCCAAACAATCTGCTCTTTTAATTCATTAAACAACAAACTCGCATCAGTAGTAGAATATAATGACTGATACAGAGAAACATCAGCATCAGGCATATCAAAATAAATACCAGATTCTGATACTGAACCTGAATTAAACTCAAATAAATCGTAATTCATAAAAGACTCTTTCCTGTCATACGAATATAGAAACTAATATAGTAACAACCTTATTTTTATTTATCATTCCAGTTGAGTAAAGACCAGCAATCATGCGAACGCCCTCCTCACATTCAAAAAGTGCATTAGCAAGAATAAGTAACGTTATTTTAGACGAAACCAGCTCACGACAAAATTTACAGAAAGCCTTGAATGAATTTGCGCAGTTATGTAGTCAAGTTACGAGCATTACACCAAACCCAACTTTCGACGCTTGGGCCGAAGATACTTTCCTTGATCAGGGTGTCGCAATTAACCCTCAAGCAGCGGCCTATTGCATTAAGGACTATCAACGAAGCATTACTTTTATTCGTGGTGTGCATGCAGCAATGGCCGCGACGTTCAATAAGTCCATCAATACACCAATAAATGTTCTGTATGCCGGCTGTGGTCCCTTCGCAACCTTGCTAATGCCATTACTAGGCAAATATCTAGATGATGGTTGTGACCTTAGCCAATTAAATATATTTCTATTAGACATTCACCAAACTTCACTTGATAGCGCTAGCCTGCTTCTAAATTATTTCAACATCAGTACAAAGAACATTACTTTAATACAAGCAAATGCTTGCACATACCAACACAAGACCCCCTTAAATCTGATCATTGCCGAAATCATGCAAAAGTCACTTGAGCAGGAGCCACAATTTTCAGTCACCGCTAATTTAGCCCCTCAATTATGTGATGATGGTATTTTTATTCCAGAGAAAATCGTCGTTAAGTTATGCTTGGCCCAATGGAAAGTAGAGCGAAATCTTGCTGAACAGAACGTTAAAATTAACCATGAGAATCTAGTTAAGTTAAATAAACGCTTTCCGCTTGGTACTATTTTAAGCTTGCAGCCTAAGCTCGCTGCGACTCAATTGAAAAACGCACAACTCCACCCCTATACCAAAAAGTTAGCGCTCAAGTCTGTTCAAGTCCAAATTCCTGAAATACCTCAACTCAACAGCTTTGATGTGTTATTTTTAACTTATATTCAAGTTTTCAAACACTATCAACTGAATGATTATGAAAGTGAGATAACCCTACCCTTAAAATGCCAAGCTCTCTCGACTTTAATACCAGGAGCGCGATACAGCATAAATTACCAACTAGGAAGCTATCCAGAGTTTTATGTGAGCGAATATAAGAAACGCTAGGGTTTGTTATTTTGAACTATACTCAATAGATGCTTACCAACCTCTAACAAAAAGTGGCTACTTAATATTGAATAGTTCTGACCCATTAGTCGCACCTGACGATTTTTTCACATTCCAATTCAAGCGCTTAAAACCAGCTCTTTTAGTGATGCTATTCACCGGAATCCTAATAATATTATTAATCATTATTTGGGACTGGACATCACTTTCAGAAAATAGATTAATGGCCATTTACTACAGAATACCCGCAGCAATTGCCATTGCACTGATCTTAATCCCTGTTTATGTGAAACCATTTCAAAAATATCTAGTCGATGCATCATTAGCGTTGAGCTTTATAAGTTTTTGCTGCTTAGTAATGAATTACCTATTACTACCCGAACGCACTCCTTACCTACCCGCTATTCTGTACTATTTTATGTCGTCATTTTTAATTTTAGCGCCCATTGTTTCAAGCTGGAAACTCTTGTTAGGTCTGTTTACACCGATACCCGTAATTATTTTATTTTTATTTGCGTTTAATCAAGCTGAACAATATTCTTTACCCATCGTTATGCATGTAATACCAACACATGCATTTTTACTATTAACAGCCCTTCAAGTTAAAAAGAACGCTGAGCACAACTACACTCTATTCTGTCAAACGTACCTTTTAGCCACACTTGACTCATTAACGAATTTACTTAACCGTCGGGCCTGGGAGCAACAAGCAAACCTTGCACTTCAACGTAGTGTTCGAGAACATTCTACATTTGCTGTTGTAACAGTGGATATTGATTTATTTAAGCGTATTAATGACAATTTTGGTCACCCAATTGGCGACACCGTCATAAAGTCAGTCGCCGACGGCCTAAAACAACATTTAAGAAACTACGACCTTGTTGGTCGATTAGGTGGGGATGAGTTTGTTATTGCATTCCCAAACATCGAAAAAGCCACATTAAACGTACTTTGTGAACGCATGCGGAATGCCATTGAAGGCTTAATTATTCATTCCGAAACAGGTGAACGAGTTAACATAAGTATCAGTTTAGGAATTTCTTTTGTTGAAGAAAACTCAACTGACTTATACCAACTAATGAAGCATAGTGATGTGGCACTGTATAAGGCTAAAAATAAAGGACGTAACAGAGTTGAGCCTTATACACCTACCACGTAAAAGCCCAGGCACCAGACATAAAAAAACCTGCAGAAGCAGGTTTTCAAATTTCAAAACGAACCCGTTTTATTAAAACTGGTCTGCTTCTAAACTCATCATATCTTCACTGCCTGACTTAACTAATTCAGCAAGTGATACAGTCTTCGGCAATAAACGGCTATAGAAAAACTTAGCTGTTTTAATTTTAGACTGATAAAAAGCATCTTCGCTTACTTTAGGCGCTGCAACTTTAGCCATTTTAGCCCACATAAAGGCATAAGCAGTTAAGCCAAATAACTCTAGATACTCAACAGACGCTGCACCAATCGCATTACGGTCTTCTTTATAGCTATTGATTACGTTTTCAGTCACATCACTCAAACGTTCAATTGCAGCAGATAATGGCTGAACAAAACTAGCCAGCTCTGCATTATCAACTTCAGCTTCAATAAACTCAGCAACTTCAGCAGCAAACAGTTCAAATAACTTACCACCATTTCCAACAATCTTACGCCCCATTAAATCAAGCGATTGAATGCCGTTGGTGCCTTCATATATTTGAGTGATACGTGTATCACGTACTAACTGCTCTTGGCCCCATTCACGAATATATCCGTGACCACCAAATACTTGCTGGCCAGCAATACAACATTCTAATGAACGATCAGTTAAGTAAGCTTTTGCAACAGGTGTTAATAACTGAACCATATTTGAAGCATATGCTTTTTGTTCTGCATCATCTGAAAATTTAGCCATATCAAGGAAAGAAGCCACATAAGTTGAGAATGCACGACCACCTTCATTGTAAGCACGCATTGTCATTAACATACGACGTACATCTGGATGAACAATGATAGGGTCTGCTTGCTTTTCTGGTTGAACAGGTCCCGTAGCAGCACGGCCTTGAATTCGATCTAATGCATATGCTACAGCATTCTGATATGAACGCTCAGCGGCACCCAAACCCTGAATACCAACACTTAAACGCTCATAGTTCATCATGGTGAACATTGCATTTAAGCCTTTATTTAGGTCACCAACCAACCAACCTTGGGCACCATCAAAGTTCATTACGCAAGTTGCAGAAGCTTTGATACCCATTTTATGCTCAATAGAGCCACAAGTAACATTATTATTTTCGCCAACAACATTGTTTTCGTCGACGCTGTTACGTGGTACTAAAAATAGTGAAATACCTTTTGGGCCAGCAGGCGCGTCGGGTAGTTTTGCCAATACCAGGTGAATAATATTCTCAGATAAATCTTGCTCGCCACCTGTGATAAAAATTTTAGTTCCTGTTACAGAGTAACTACCATCTCCATTATCAACAGCTTTGGTACGAATCATACCCAAATCCGTACCAGAATGAGGCTCAGTCAAATCCATTGCGCCAGCCCACTCACCAGAATACATTTTTGGTAAGTATTTCTGCTTAAGCTCTTGGGTTGCATGCGCATCAATTGCCAAGCTGGCACCTGATGTTAAACATACATATAAGCCAAATGCGATGTCTGCGCTATACAGCATTTCTTCATATTGAGCGCCTAAAACCTTTGGCATACCCATGCCTTCAAACTCAGGATTACCCGTTAAACCTGACCAACCGCCTTCGACAAACGTTTTGTACGCATCGACATAGCCCTGTGGCGTCGTTACTGTACCTTCATTCCACTGACAGCCTTCTTCATCGCCTTCACGGCTTAAAGGTGCAACAAGAGAAGCTGTAATTTTTCCTGCTTCTTCTAAAACAGCATCCGCTGTTTCGATATCGATTGTATCTTTTGTGCCTGCTAGTGAAGCCCAAAGTTGTTCTGCGCCAAAAACTTCATTCATCACAAAACGAATATCTTTAAGCGGAGCTTTATAATCTGCCATGTAGTCTTACCCTCGATTCATCTGTCAGTTGATCTAATATTAACGTAAGTGCCAGTAATATAAGTAAATTACTGGGTGGCGACACGTCACCACAGAGGTTGATTAAACCCTCTTTTTATCAGCACTAAAAAATGCTTAAAATCTTTGCGCCATATTTTAACGCAAAAAGCCCGCTAATGCGGGCTTTTTTTACTTAACACTTAAATACTTCACAAATTAAAACATGAAGTTGTCTTCTTCTACAGCCATCATTGACTCAGAACCAGCACTAATCATCTGTGCGTGCGATAAAGTTCTTGGCAAAATACGCTCAAAGTAAAACTTAGCTGTTTGCAGCTTAGTTTTGTAGAACGCTTCTTCAGTTGTACCCTCAGCAAGCTTCTGCTGAGCAACTGACGCCATTTTAGCCCAGAAATATGCAAGACAGGTATAACCAGAGAACATCAAGTAGTCAACCGATGCTGCGCCCACTTCATCACGGTTCTTCATAGCATTCATACCAACCTTCATGGTGATATCGCCCCACTCTTTGTTCAGACTAGTTAACTGCTCAACAAATGGTGCTAAACCTTCGTTTTCGGCATTTTCTTTACAGAAAGTATGTACAAGCTTAGTGAAGTTCTTCAACGCTGCGCCTTGAGTCATTAGAACTTTACGACCTAATAAATCAAGCGCCTGGATACCAGTCGTACCTTCATACAATAATGCGATACGGGTATCACGAACAATTTGCTCCATACCCCACTCCGCTATAAATCCGTGCCCACCGAATACCTGAACACCATGGTTAGCAGCTTCATAGCCTGCTTCAGTACAGAAAGCTTTAAGAATAGGCGTTAAGAAACCAAGCATATCGTCGGCTTCTTTCTTCTCGTCATCAGTACCGTGCACTAACAAATCTGCTTTTTGAGCTGCAAAGTAGATCATTGCGC
>Ga0209290_1000128_pt1 | contig 73474 bp, 68 predicted proteins | sample EN1Hudsemesocosm_2_FD_184632 | JGI IMG/M metagenome (GOLD analysis project Ga0209290, IMG submission 184632) | Methane-oxidizing microbial communities from mesocosms in the Hudson Canyon - EN10B Hudson Canyon (SPAdes) (version 2) | ecosystem: Environmental > Aquatic > Marine > Cold seeps... | reverse complement strand
GTTGAAGAGGTCGCGATATTCGGCGCCGCGTCTGAAGCGTTTAGTCAAAAGAATATCAACTGTAGCGTTGACGAAAGCATTGAGCGCTTCAAGCCAATGATGGCGCTCGCGAAAGAGCATGGAATTTCCGTACGCGGCTACGTGTCTTGCATTTTTGCCTGCCCATACGATGGCATTGTAAGCGCCGCCCAAGTTTCGTCTATCACTCAGAAACTGTTCGACCTTGGCTGCTATGAAGTTTCTCTCGGGGACACAACAGGAGTCGGCACGGCACCAGAAACAAAAACACTCCTAAGGCAGCTCGGTGCTCAGTTCGATATCAGCAAACTGGCGTTGCATTTTCATGACACCTTCGGTCAGGCGGTTGCCAATACATATGCAGGCTTAGAAGAAGGCTATCGCGTATTTGACGCCTCTATTGCGGGCCTCGGCGGCTGCCCCTATGCAAAAGGCGCTACCGGTAATGTAGCGACCGAAGATGTTGTTTATCTGATGCGCGGCGCTGGTATGAAAACAGGGATAGATCTAGAAAAACTCGCCCAAGCCGGTAGTTTTATTTCAAAGTCACTTGGGCGGCCTAGCCAATCCCATGTCGGATCAGTGTTGGCCTCGCGCGCTCAGTCAGAGTAAGGGCCTCCTCTAAAACTTACCCAGCCACGACAGAATCAGCAAAGGTACAGAGCGGCAATACCCAACAACACGAAAGCAAAGCACAACAAACGAGTAGATGTTCCAACAACCCTGGCGATACAGGCCAGAATGATAACTAGAATCCGCCAGTTTAGGCGAGCAAAGGTTTAGGAGAGAAAAGCATGTCTGGGTTTAACAAAGTAGTTACCTCATACGACGAGGCCTTAGAGGGTTTAAGCGACAACATGACCGTCATTGTCGGCGGTTTTGGCCTATGCGGCATTCCAGAAGGATTAATCGGGAAGATGAAGAGTCTCGGTGTAACCGGGCTAACCTGTGTCTCAAACAATGCTGGCGTCGATGGCTTTGGGCTTGGCTTGTTACTTGAAGACAAACAAATCAAAAAAATGATTGCGTCCTACGTTGGCGAAAATGCGCTTTTCGAGCAGCAACTGCTATCAGGCGAACTGGAAGTTGAGTTAACACCGCAAGGCACTCTTGCAGAAAAAATGCGAGCAGGAGGCGCGGGCATTCCCGCATTCTTCACTCCTGCGGGTTACGGAACACCTGTCGCCGACGGCAAAGAAGCGCGCGAGTTTGATGGCAAGATGCACATTCTGGAGTCATCAATTGTAGGTGACTTCGCGCTGGTTAAAGCTTGGAAATCAGACACAATGGGCAACCTAGTGTTCAGAAAAACGGCACGCAACTTTAATCCAATGGCGGCAACTGCCGGAAAAGTAACCGTTGTTGAAGTAGAAGAGATCGTTGCTGCAGGCGAACTAGATCCGAACGAAATTCATACGCCTGGCATATACGTGAACCGCGTCATCAAAGGTTCCTTCGAAAAACGTATTGAGCAGCTAACGCTAAAAAAATAATCGCTCCTAACTGCAACTCAGGCAAAGAGCAGAGAACGAACAGAGGACTAGCACCATGGCACTATCAAGAGAGCAATTAGCACAGCGCGTCGCACAAGAATTACAAGATGGGTACTACGTTAATCTAGGCATCGGCATTCCGACGCTCGTCGCTAACTATGTACCGGAAGGCATGGAAGTCATGCTGCAGTCCGAAAACGGGCTGTTAGGGATGGGAGAGTTTCCAACAGAAGAAACCGTCGACGCTGACTTAATCAACGCGGGTAAGCAAACTGTCACAGCAACAACTGGCGCATCTTATTTTTCGTCAGCTGACAGCTTCGCCATGATCCGCGGCGGTCATGTTGACCTAACCGTATTAGGTGCCTTTGAAGTTGATCAACAAGGCAATATCGCGTCGTGGATGATCCCTGGAAAACTAGTTAAAGGCATGGGTGGCGCAATGGACCTGGTGGCCAGCGCTAGAAACATTGTTGTCACGATGACCCACGCAAACAAAAAGGGCGAGTCCAAATTATTAAAAGAATGCACCCTCCCCCTCACTGGCGCGGGCTGTATTAAGAAGATCGTGTCGGATCTTGCCTACATTGAAATCCGAGACGGAAAATTTCATCTGTTAGAACGAGCACCCGGTGTTTCGGTCGAAGAAATTGTAGCAAAGACGGCGGGCGAGCTTGTCGTTCCGGAGCATGTGCCTGAAATGAACGTCAGCTAATATTTGTTAAGCTAGCCAGGTGAAAACTAGAGAGATTTCATCTGGCTGGTCATTGTCCTTGCGGCCCAAGCCTTGGCCGGAACTAACTCGCTGGCTAGCTCGCTTAAGCGATACGCTCGTCGTGCTACGTTTAAGACTCACGAACACAAGCCATGATTTGTTGCGCCGACGCCGCACAAAGCTCTTTTCGATCTAACTTTTGTGAGTCAAGGGGCGCCATAAAGTGAAGCTCGGCGTGAACTTTATTCACCTCATACAAGCGCATTAAGGTATCGCCAAAGCTATCGTCGTCAATAAATGCAGGCTCCGTAATGCGATGACCATGCTCATCGAAGTAACGTATCGCAATCGCTTGTACAGGCAGCTTAGTCCTAACGGCCGCTTCGTAAAACATCGGATAGAACGGCAGCACATCCATGCCATCAGAAGTTGTCGACTCTGGAAATACCACAACAGATCGGCCTTCCATTAGTCGCTCTTCAATTTTTGGGATCGAACGATAGGCCTGAAATTTACTGGTTCGGTCAACATAAACTGAATGCATTCTTTGGGTAAACGTTCCAATGAAGGGCCAATCGACAAGGTCGTGGCGGGCGATAAAACTTAGCGGCCTGGCATTGTTTAGCAGCACCGTATCAAGCCAGGAGACATGGTTTGATACAAACAAGGCATGATCAAGAATTGGCGCACCATGAACGGTCATGACAACATTGGTCGACCGAACGAGATCTTCGACCCACAGCCGGAACAGTCTATAGTCGTTTAGATGGCTATCTTCAATTTTGCTGATCGCCGGCAAACTATGACACGCTTGAATAAAGCTTCCGCCAGCCATTAAATTTAGCCCAAAGCGACCAATCCGCAGCGCCTGCCTTCCTTTACGTTTTACATATGCCGCTGGACTCATTTCTTAGCAGGCGGCTCGTCCCGGGTAAAGACCCAATCGTTATCAGAGGATAATTCAGCGTTAAACGCATATCCCTGATAATCGAAGCCTTTCAAGTCTTCCGGATCTGAAATTAAGTGATCAGCCGCGTATCTAACCATCAGGCCACGGGCTTTTTTAGCGTAAAAACTAACGATCTTATATTTCCCACCTTTTAAGTCTTTAAAAATGGGTGTGATGACACGAGCGTTTAAGTTCTTTGGTTGAACGGATTTGTAATACTCATTAGAGGCAAGATTCACAATAACCGCATCACCCTCGCAAGACTCGTTGTCTCCTTTCAAGTCTTCATTTAATTGATCGGTACAATCACTCCCCCAGAAATGGTATAAGTTTTTGCCTGCTGAGTTTTCTAGACGCGTCCCCATTTCTAAACGGTAAGCCTGCATTAGGTCCAACGGCCTTAATACACCATATAGTCCTGACAGAATCCTTACTTGGTTTTGGATGTAATTAACTTGGGCTTGCTCCGCTGTTTCAACTGAAATACCCGTGTAAACATCGCCCTTAAACGCATAAATCGCTTGTTTTGCGTTACGCAAAGAAAACGGCCTACTCCAGTCATTAAATCGATCGACATTCAACTCGGCAATTGCATCGCTGACCCCCATCAACGCGGAGATATCTTTAGGCTTGAAGCCTTTCAATATATCAATCAGCTCCTGAGATTTATCTAGAAACATTGGCGATGTGTATTCATCCGTCAAGGCCGCCGCCTCGAAATCAAGACTCTTTGCAGGTGAAATAACAAATAGCATAAGTATCCATAAAATTGGTTTTGTTACGCCGAAGGTCTAGCCATCAGCAAATAGTTTGCAAGCTCTGTCGCCCCAAAGGGCCAGCCTAAGTCGCGCGATCGATCCAGCATTCTGATGACGGGTATTCGAACGCCATAGCGCGCGACTAGCTCCGGATCATCAGAGATCTCTACCTTGCGGACAACAAAGCGTATTGAATCGGGGCTTGAGCTTTGTTGTGCTTCAGCTAAGACAGTCTCGGCCAAATCACACAAATGACAGCCACTTGTCGTATAAAGTAAAAGAGTATCCATCTTTATATTTTTCAATGATTTATGAAAATAAATTAATTTGAATTATTAACAATAAAAAGCGACTAGAAATAATTATAAGACTGTGGATAATGCCCTGCTCTAAAACTTATTGTCAACGTCAATTCGGGTAACCAGATGTGGTTTAAAAATCTATATATTTATCGCTTTACTAAGTCTTTCGACACTACTTCAGACGCATTGGAAGAGCAACTGTCATCCGCAGCGTTTAAACCTTGCGGTGCAAATGACGTATACCAGCTAGGTTGGTCTTCGCCACTAGGAAAGCTATCCGAGTCGAGAGTACATGTTGCAGACAAATACTGGATGCTATGTCTAACTAAGCAGGAAAAGATTCTACCGAGTTCTGTTGTCAACGAGCAAGTCATTGAGCGCGCAGAACTGATCGAAGAGACCCAGCATCGTAAAGTCAGCCGCAAAGAGAAAACAGAGCTTAAGGAACAAGTTACGATCGAGCTAATGCCGAAGGCGTTTGCGCGAACCAATAAATACTATGCCTACATTTGTCCTTCTAAGGGGTATATGGTCATCAATACAGCGTCTGCCAAAACGGCAGACGAAGTCACGAGCTATCTTCGTAAAACAATTGGCTCATTGCCCGTGCGCCCTATTGAAGTGAAACAGTCACCAGCAACCATTATGACTCAATGGCTGAATCGCGACGCCAATCCACCTGCTTATTTCGAGCCAGGGCTTGAGTGCGAACTTTGCACTTCAGGCGATGAAAAAGGTGTTGTGAAGTACAAAGGTATCGACCTAGACATTGAGCAAATCGAACAGCATATTCAATCCGGTATGCAAGTCGATAAGCTGGCTTTGTCTTGGCGTGAGAACATCAGTTTCCTTCTTTCTACTGACCTGACAGTTAAGCGCTTGAAGTTTAGCGACCTAGTCCAAGAAAAGTTTGACGACACAAACGCTGAAGATGCCGCCGCAAAATTTGATGCAAGCTTCGCGATTATGGCAGCTGAAGTCGACAACCTCATACCAGAGCTGATTGAAGCATTTGGTGGTGAGGACCGAAGCGCGATAGTCACTGAATCTTAATACCATTCTTTACCACATGGTTTAACGCTGGGTGCGTTAAGCCTGAGTGAAAGCCAGACAAAAAGAGTGTTTCTTTAATCGGAGCACTCTTTTTTTTGGTCTGCTATCCCTTGAAGTCTATTTAAGCGTCCTCATATTTTAAAACGAAGCCAAGGTTCGCTTGCTAAAGGTTCCGCTGGCTCACTCACTGAAAGCGCCGCCGTTAGGGGTGCTAACTATATTGCTTAAAATAAAGGATATGACATATGAGAACTGTAGACTTTTCACCACTATATCGCTCTTCTGTAGGCTTCGATCACCTATTCAACTTGTTAGAAAACGCGTCGCGAGGTGACCAAAAAAACAACGGTTACCCGCCATACAACATCGAAGCGCTCAGCAAAGACAAGTATGAAATCACATTGGCTGTCGCTGGCTTTTCGGAAGAGCAAATCGATATTCAGTCGAATCACACGCGCCTGACCATTAAGGGGCAGCAAGGTGACGAACCTAAGGGTCGCACATTTTTGCATCAAGGCATTGCGAACCGAAACTTCGAAAGAACTTTTGAGCTTGCTGAACACGTCAAAGTACTCGGCGCTAAACTTGAACATGGCCTACTAACGATTAGCCTTGAGAAAGAAGTACCTGAGGCAATGAAGCCTAGGCAAATCAAAATTGGTACAAAAGCCTTAAACTAGGCGCTAGATCTATACTTAAAAGAGGCTTCGGCCTCTTTTTTATGTGTTTGCAACCTTCAGCATTCTGCGGAGTATTAAGTGAAACGAATAGCATTATTTCTTGGCACGAACATCGCCATTATTGTCGTATTAAGCATCTCACTTAGGCTATTAGGATTCGAGGGCTTTCTAGATTCCCAAGGCGTTGACCTCAACCTTAACTCATTACTTTTGTTTGCTTCGGTTTTTGGCTTTGGTGGTGCGTTTTTCTCGTTAGCGATCTCTAAGTGGATGGCAAAAAAGAGTACCGGCGCCGTCGTTATCCAACAACCGGCTAATGCGACCGAACAGTGGCTCATTTCGACCGTATCTAAACAGGCGTCAATCGCCGGCATTGCTATGCCGGAAGTCGCCATATTTCCGTCCGCCCAGGTCAACGCATTTGCGACTGGCGCTAACAAAAACAAAGCCTTAGTAGCCATCAGCAGCGGGCTGTTAAATAACATGTCCAAAGACGAAACAGAGGCCGTGTTAGCTCATGAAGTAAGCCATGTTGCTAATGGCGATATGATAACCCTTACCCTTATTCAAGGTGTCATTAACACGTTCGTCATCTTTTTCAGCCGTGTAATCGGTCAGTTTGTCGACAGAGTTATATTCAAAACAGAACGCGGCCACGGCCCAGCATTTTGGATTACCACGATTGTCGCTGAAATTGTGCTCGGCATACTCGCAAGTATCATTGTCATGTGGTTTTCAAGACAACGTGAATATAGAGCGGACGAAGGTGGCGCAGCGCTAGCAGGTAAAGACAAAATGATAGCGGCGCTGAGAAAACTACAAGGCGATCAAAAAACAGAAGAGTTACCGGGGCAGCTTACTGCGTTTGGTATTTCGGGTTTACGGTCATCGAAGTTTGGAAAATTGTTTCTAACACATCCTCCCCTAGAGGAAAGAATCGCTAAATTAGAATCATCGTTAGGGTAACGATTAAAGACTAAAACCACAGAGCGTTAAGTCAGTCGACTTAACGCTCTGTGAAAAACTGGGAGTGACTAATCGCTAGCCGCGTTTAAACAAAGCCTTTCTCTTTTGCTTCGTCACGAATACCACTCCAACCTTCTTGTACTTTCTTAATATGTGACGCGACTTCTTCGAGCAGGCTAATATCATTTTTAATATTCGCTTCTAGCAGCCTTCTTTCACAATACATGTAAAGATCATTTAGATTAGCTGCTAATTCCTGCCCTTTCTCCAAGTCGAGAAAACCACGCAGTCCAGCAATAATCTCGATCGACTTAATGATGAGTTTATTTTTTCCTTCAAAGTCTTTCGCTTTAATGCGCGCAGTGGCCATGTTGATGCGCTCTAAAACGCCATCAAATAACAGTTGAATAAGCTGGTGCTTATCAACGTCGACAACGCTCGTTTGTCTATTAACCGATTGGTACTGATGCAATGCATTCATTTTAATACTCCCAGTGTTGCTCTAATTATTTACTACTTCTTATTCGTTGTTGACGACAATAAAGCATCAAGTTGTGCTTTAACGAAATCCTGTGTGCTGTTCAATCTAGAAACGGCGATATCGGCCGCCGTGAACTGCCTAACTAAGCGCTCATTCAACGACTCAATTCGATTCGCAAGCGACACTCTGTCATTTGATATTGCTTCTAACTGCGCATTCAGACGCTCATTTTTCGCTGAAATCGTACCGTTGGCGCCCAAAAAATTGTTGATCAAGTCAACCATTTGCTCACCGACGCCTTCAATATAGCTGACCGAGCCACGCGAACCAGTTGCTCCACCACCAATGAGCACCCTTAGTGACTCAACATCACTACCAACGGCGCCAGTTAAGAACTGGCCCGACCCTACCGCGGCGACACCATCAATGGAACCTTCGACGTTTAGTCCCGTTACTCCTGCCCCAAGATCTAAGCCCAACTGCGCCAAGCTATTCGTGTCGGCGCCACTTATCTCGACAGACGATGTTGAACCATATTCCACTGAAGAAATTTGTAACTGATCAGAGCCATCAACCGTGACAATGACAGATTTGCCCGCAGCCTGCATATCTTCAGATGCGTTGATTTTCTCTTGAATCTGAGCGGCTAACTCCGCTGGAGTATAGCTACCTGTATCCAGCGTAAGTGGACCAGTCGACGTGCCGTCAATCAGAAATGAAATATCATCATTGTCTGCATCGATATCGGTCGACACCCCTAAAGAAACGTTTCCAGTGTATGCGCCGCGCGTCGCAATCTGCGTAATGTCTATGCCATACGTGCCGACTTTCGTATTCAAGCCAGCGCGCGCAAACTCTACCTGACCATCGGTAGTTCGGCCTTGGTCCGAGAACACCCCGGCAACTGCTTCTGGGTCGGTATTAAGGCGACTGATCAGCACCGACTTATCAAACGTCAATTGTCCTGTATCTTTGTTAGTCTCAATACCAAGATCTGCAGTGCTTCTGACTGTCGCGCTTTCTAAGCCCGCAATACCCTGGCCTACCACGCTACGTATTTGGCTAATGATGTTTCGGGTAGATGTGTCCCCTAGCAGCAGACCACTGGCGGCAGGATTGTCTGGATTGAAGGCCGTGTTTTCAGAAATAATCTGCTCTACCGCGTTAAACTTTTCAACAAAGTCCGCGACCTTTTCAGCAATAACGTCATTGTCTCGACTAATATTGATGACCGCAGGGCTATTCTCGTTAGTGCCGCTGAGCGTTAAGCTTACGCCGTTAATAACATCGTCGAAGGAGTTCGTAGGCCGCGTAATTTCCAAACCATTGAGTTCGAACGTTGCATCTGAAGGCGGTTGATTCTGGTTGATGTTTAAGTTCGCGCCGCTATAAACCAGCTGCGATAGACCTGTCGCGTCGGTATCGTTTCCATCACCATCCCCAGAGACGGTAATCTCCATAGCGTTTTCTAATCCCGTCTCGTCAGATGTCAGCACCAAGCGAAAACCAGATCCAACATTAATAACGGAAGCGCTAACGCCAACGTCATTCTGGCTATTTATTGCCGCTGCAATACCGTCAAGTGAGTTGTTATTGGCATCTAAGACTATATCTGTCGACTGGCTACCCACGGCAATCGTCAACGTTCCTGTACCAACCTCTGTGGTGTCAGAGTCTGCGAACACATTCGTAGACAAAGATTGAGACGTAGCCAAACTAGATACTTCTATCGTAAAGCTGCCGGTCTGTGCGTCATCAGAAGCCTGTCCACTAACTGCTGAGTTAGAAGAGCTTAAGTTGAGGGTTTGAAATAGGTCTGGATCAGCAAGTGATCGAGAAGAGAGACGAAAATCTGTAATGGCAGATTGTATTTGTCCGAAAACGGAAAGCTCAGTGGTAATGGCTTCTTCTTTAGCGTTAAGACGCAGCTCGGTTGGCTCTTTTTCTGCCGCGACAAGCTTATCGATTAGGTCACTGGTTAGCACACCAGACCCAATTCCCACTGAAGATATATTTGCCATAATAACTGCCTCGTCGCCATCACTATTGAGAAAGTAAGCGGACCAACAATACAGCTGCCGACCCAGTCGTTCCTACTCGCTCTCTGCATGCAAACACAAACTCATTGCAGCAGACTATAACTTTGTTTATTCCTTAACGGCAAAAAAGGGCAAAAGTTTACCTTTTGCCCTGTAACGTTTTGTTATCAGTTGCCGTTCCTTTAGGTCAAAGTGACCCCAGGGGCTACGCTTTAGCGTTGAATAAACTTAATGGCTCATCCTGCTGCAAATCTTGCGCCAGCTTTAATGCAACCTCATCTGGTATCTGCCTTACCACCTCAGACGTCTGGGTATCAATCACCGTAACGATCGTTTTACCTGACGTATCATCAAGCTGGAATTGCAAATCTCGTTGAACCGATTGCACATAGTCGTTTAACCGAGTCACCGCTTCCGTTACGTTTTCCTGCCCTTCCTGGACACCTTGAACAGCTTCAACTTCTTTGGGCTCTCGAGCCTCAGGTGCTGAATTTGGCGCTACACTGCTAGCACCCTGTCCTCGATCAACAGAGTCTGGCGAAGGGGAAGACGCAGCTAAACCCTGCTTAGCAGCAAAGTCTACATTTGCGATTTTTACGTCATTCATATTTCACCTCGTTCGTAGTTTAAACCAAACTCCAGTTCCGTTAATACGAAACTGGAGTTATCGGGTTAAATTACTTGACCCTTACTGTAGTAGAGAAAGTACCTGCTGTGGTCTCGCATTCGCCTGAGCCAATACTGAGATACCTGCCTGCTGCAGTACCTGCGACTTAGATAGCGCCGCTGTCTCTTGTGCAAAGTCAGCATCAAGAATTCGAGAGTTTGCAGCACTCAAGTTCTCACGGCTGATTTCTAAGTTTGCGATGGTTGATTCAAAACGGTTCTGAATCGCACCTAACTCCGCTCGGCTTGACGCTACTGAGTTAACAGCGTTGTCGATGGCGATAATCGCAGCTTCTGCACCTTTTGAAGTCGTGATATCAATATCCGACAACTTAGTACCAGACTCAGAACCACCGTAAGTACCAACTTGGAAGCCAGACCCTTCAATTCCACCAGTCTTCGTTCCCAACTCGAACTCGCCCGCAGCCGACAACTTCACACCAGCGACGTATACGTCATCAACGAAACCTTCATCGTTAAGCGCTCCAGTTCCTCCAATCGCGATATTACGGCCATCTTCAGCGATAAGCTTGTAACTATCTGCGTCCAATATTTCGGCTCTAACGCCGGTCTGCCCTGAAACATCGTTAATTGCTTCGATAGCATTTGCAACCTTGGTAGCGACGTCTGTACCAGCACCAATCGTAACGGCCGTACCGTTAACAGTTAACGCTCCAGCAGTAATAACCGTAATATCACCAGAATATAGAGTATTTTGATTAGCTTCCGCCGTCACACCTGTTTCGTCGGAAACACGGTTAATCGCAGCAGCCAGGGCTATCGCGCTCTCACTCTCACCTGAGGTAGAAGCAGTATCATCCGCTGCAAGCGTTACACCCACATCGACCCCGTTAACCAACAAGTCACCCGCGACTAAGGTATTTCGAACCGCATCAGTACCCGCATTACCAACGGCTCCAGCATTTACACCACTAAAGGTGCCTTCTTCAAAGCCTGAATTATCAATATTCGCCGTATTTGAGGTAATTACGATATCTGAACCATCATTACTCGTTAAGGTAACATCGCCCGCATATACTGCTGCCGTTGCTGCCGCAACGCCGCCTGTAGCCAAGCCGAAGTCAAACGAATCGTTCGCGCCATCTACGATGTCAATATTTCGTCCATCGGCAGCGACCAGATCAACCCTGTAACCAGCTGTAGTCTCTGCCAATACCGCTGTAACGCCGGTTGCCTCAGCTTTACCGTTTATAACGTCCGCAACTTTCTGCAATTCAACCCTAGTCTCGGATAGATTCGCTGTGACAGCAGTCGTTAAGTTAAATGCCTCACCGTTGATGGTAATCGCTGTCGCTGCTTCTGCAGCAACCGTCGCCATCGCTGTACCTTCGACCACGTTAGGAGCTGCGCTTGCCGAAACACCAGTCTGATCGCTTACAGCATTGATCGCTGCAGCTTTTGCAATAGCACTTGAGGACTGCAGGATTCTAGAAGATCCGTCGTCCGAGCCACTTGAAGCACCCACTGCAATACCATTAACTACGACATCACCAGCGACCAAATCCAGGTCATCTGTACCAGCGATAAGGGCTGTTTTGTCTACAGCGCTTGAAATACCGGCCGTCGCTGCGCTTCCCAATGAGTCCGCATCAACTTTGGCAATACTAACTTTAACCGTATCGCCGACGTTTGCACCGGTTTGAAAAACTGAATTTTGAAATGAGCCATCAAGCAATTTTTTACCGTTAAAGTTCGCTGACTCCGCTACATTTTGGATTTCAGAGATCAACTGATCTACTTCTTCCTGGAGTGCTTGACGGTCAATAGACGTATTAGTGTCGTTAGCAGACTGCAGCGCTAGCTCACGAACACGCTGTAAAGAGGTGTTGATTGAGTCCAGCGCACCTTCAGCTGTTTGCGCAAGTGAAATAGCATCACCTGAATTTCGAACCGCGACACTAGTACCACGTACTTGAGCATCGAAACGCGTTGAAATGGCAAGACCAGCAGCGTCATCTTTCGCACTGTTAATACGCAAACCAGAAGACAGACGTTGTAGTGCAACGTCTTGATCACGCTGTGACGCATTTAGGTTTCGCTGTGCGTTTAAAGACGCAATGTTAGTATTTATAATTTGAGGCATAACGCTTCTCCTGAATAAGTTAACAATTACCTTGTTCTGCAAGGTCTTACGAATCTAATCAGAAGATCCATATCACTTGTTACGAGTCTTAACGGCACCTCAGCAAGTTACTTTAGGATATTTCTCGACTAATATGTTACAGAGTGTTAAGACAACAAAATCCAGCCAAAAAAACGGCAATGCTTGTCCGTTTTCTCAAAAAAAGAAACATCGCAAGATCAACAAGGCCTATTCAGGCGACCGATAACCCTCTGTTTTTAAAGAATATAAACTTTTGTCTCGAAAAGTTGGCACTCGTTTTGCTGACCTGAAGGCAAACTTTGTTATGTTTCTGTCTAACTGCGTATACGCAATGACCAGTTACCTAGCATGTGCCGTATCTTTTAGTAACCCGGGGGAAGACAATGCCTCAAATAATCAATACCAACATCGCATCTATTAATGCGCAACGAAACTTAGATAAGTCACAAGGCGATAACCAAACCGCTTTGCAGAGACTGTCTTCCGGGCTACGAATTAACAGCGCGAAAGACGATGCAGCCGGCCTCGCAATCTCAACGCGATTCACTGCTCAAGTCCAAGGCCTTACCGTCGCCATACGAAACGCGAGTGACGGCGTATCGCTAGCACAAACTGCAGAAGGCGCGCTTGGCTCGATGACTGAGAACTTACTCCGTATTCGGGATCTTGCCCTACAAGCGGCGAACGCGACCAACAGCGGCATCGACAGAGAAGCGCTAAACGAAGAAGTTAATCAGCTGATCGAAGAGATCAATCGAGTTTCTTTGCAAACCACCTTTAACGGCACCAACTTGCTCGATGGCACTTTTGAAGATGTCACCTTCCAAATCGGCGCTAACGAAGGTGAGAATGTCACTTTCGGTATTTCAGGAACCACCATCGACAAGCTCGGCTCTTCTGCAACAGACGGCATCTCGTCTGTTCCAGGTACTGGCGCCGTTACTGGCACCACAGCCGGACTCTCCGCTGGCGATCTAGTCGTAAATGGAATTGCCATCGGCGCATCCTCAGGGATCGACGACGCATTTTCTAGTGGCGATAACGCAGCCTCCGCCATCGCGAAGGTCGCTGCAATTAATGAAGTATCAGATCAAACTGGCGTATCTGCAGTCGTCGCGGGTACCTTTGTTAACGGCGTCGCCTTTACCAGTGCTGACGCTGCAGAAACAATTGCTATTAATGGCGTTGAAATTGATCTCTCCGCCGCCGCCGCACTGTCAGAAACCGTCAACCTGAATAACATTGCCGCGTCTATCAACGAGAAGACCGGACAGACCGGTGTTGAAGCTGTATTTTCTGGCAACCCAGACGAAGGCATTCAACTTCGCGCTCTAGACGGCCGTAATATAATCGTTGCGGATGACGCTGCCGCAGGCGGTGCGACACCGAATGACTTCGGTCTTGCAGACGGGACAGGCGGCGCAGGACTTGGCGCAGGCGTAGGCAGCACCTTTACAGGCTCATTCACGCTTATTTCAAGCGACCGTTCGCCTATCGACATCGACTCGACGACTGGTGCCATTAGCAACGCAGGGCTAGCCGTTGGTAACTATAGCGGTAACAACTCAGGCGCGGTAAGTGCAAACGTGAACGCGACGGCCATGGCCGCCGGCGACATTGTAATCAATGGCGTTCCTATCGGACCAAGCTTGAGCACCTACGATAGCGCCTCTACCACTACGCCCGAAGCAAGCTCGATATCTAAAGCGGCTGCGATAAACCAAGTCGCGGGCCAAACAGGCGTAACAGCGATTGTTAACACTAACATTCTCAACGGTGGCACTCTTGCTACCGGCGCCGTCACGGGTACTTTTGACGTCAATGAAGTGACGATCAATATCTCAGTCAGCGCCAATGCGACGGTCACTGATATTCAGAATGCGACGATAGACGCTATTAACAACAGAGCGGGACAAAGCGGTGTTAGCGCAGAAGCGTTTGGTAGCACTTATCGCTTAATTGCGAGTGACGGTCGAAATGTCCTGGTCGACAACTTCACGGGCGGCGTTGTAGCCAACGCTGGCAACCTTGGATTACCAGCAGATGGAACCGTAACTCGCGGTACCATTTCGTTAGAGTCAGCGGGTAAAATCACGATTGAGACCTTGACGGGTGACGTCGCTAACTCGGGCTTCCAGGTCGGTGAATATGGCTCAGGTAAAGATGGTCAGCTTGTCCAAGACATTGACATCTCTACGGTGGACGGCGCGATACTAGCGCTTGACGCAGTCGATAACGCCCTCAACGTCATCAACCTACAGCGAGCTAACCTCGGTGCGATTCAGAACCGCTTTGAATCAACGATCGAAAACCAGCAAATTACGGCAGAAAACCTGACGGCGTCTAACTCGCGAATTCGAGACGCTGACTTTGCGGCAGAAACGGCGGAACTATCGCGAACACAGGTTCTGCAACAGGCGGGCTTATCCATTCTTAGTCAGGCCAATGCACAGCCACAGAACGTACTTCAGCTCTTGCAGTAACTCAGTCGCTGAATAGCTAAAATATAAAAATAACAAGCTAAATAGTACTACATTAAAAACCGGCGCAATTGCCGGTTTTTTTCTTTTGAATCAATAACTAAAGATATAAATTTTTAAACCGCCCCCATCTAATCTGGCACGATAATCGCTATATATCGAGTAACACTTCACACCACCCTAATTTGCACCCAAAAGCGGAAGAGGTTTACCGAACCATGGCAACTACACTGTCCCGTCTATTCGAAGCGACACCTGCACTCTCTTTAGAAGAACAAGCCAATCTAGCGAGAGACCTAATTAAGGCAAATGAGCTATACAGGATTTCTAATTCTACAACTCACACTAGCCACGAGCGCAGCGACGCTCTAAATGCATCGCATGACTTAGCGAAAGACGTTCTATCACGCCTTCCGAACGATTGCTCTGCCTTAAACCTATTAGCGCGAACAGAAATAGACAAAGGCCGGCTTTCACACGCCAAAGCTTTGTTAGCCAAAGCACTTGAACTTAACCCGCTCGATGAAAACACGTTGCTAAATAACGGCTACCTGCTTATCGCAAACAAAGAGTATGCTGACGCAGAGACCATGTTTCGAGACGTTCTCGCAATCAATGCCCAGAGCGCAAAAGGATTTTCCGGTATCGCACTAGCGAAACTTCGTCAGCGTGATTATCTTGCCGCATTCAATCACTACAAGCGGCTAATTGAGCTGGGTGCTGAGATGTCAGGTATTCAAGCTTACTTTCTAGAAGCTGTGGAAAACTTAAGCTCTGACTTTTACCAAGCAGACCTTGAGGATTTAATGATCGTCGCGTTTGGATGGGAAGGTACCCACAAGCAATCACTCGGACGTATGTCTGCAAGCTTACTCAAGCACAAGTATGAACTCGAAGACGAGAACGCTGTTCTTGATCTGGAGCAGCTGATAAGCAACCCACTATTATTAGAAGCGACAAGCCGCTGCTTACTGCCTTCGATAGAAGTCGAAGGCCTACTCACCGAGCTTCGCAAAACAATTTTGACTGAGGTGTCGCTTTCCCACACATTGCGCGACGAACTTCTGCCGATGGCTATTGCACTCGGCCGCTACTCCGCTCGAAATGATTATGTTCTAGTGCGTACTCAAGGTGAAGACACGGAAGTTAGCTCGCTCGTGCAACAAGTATACTCGGCACTGCAAAGTGGCGGCGATCGTGACGATGTGATCGGCGCTCTGCTTGTTATCGCCATGTATAACCCACTCTATACGCAAAGCTTTTGCTGTCAGTTAATGGCATTTGATTTGGAAGAATGGCCTGTTGCTCTCCATGAACTCATGCACGATACGCTCTATGAGTTGAGCGAAGAACACCAAGTACTTTATAGTCTTTTTGGCAGCAACTCGGATTCGGTACTGAATAATGAAGTTAGACGGGCGAGCAATCGCTGGCATCATCTCGCGCCCATGGCGACGACAAACTTTCATCACGCCTTGTCACAAGAGCTAACGCCTTCGGCAATTCCCTCCCGCTTTAAACATGAGACGCTTAACGTGTTATTGCTCGGCAGTGGATCAGGCCAGCGCGCAGCCTACATTGCCCGCTATTTCGATAATGTTCGGGTCTACGCCGTAGACAGTGACCAAAACAACGTCGCCTATGCAACGATGATGGCGCGTAAACTTGGGATTACAAACCTACAGTATATTTACGCAGACCTATCAAACGCACTGGTGAGCGAAGAACTATTCGATATCATTGAATTCGGCGAAGCATTCAACCACATTAAAAGCCCGCGCGTTGCGGTAGATGAGTGGAAAGGACTGCTGGCGAATGATGGTTTGATGCGCTTCACGTTCAATAGTTCAGCCACTCAAGAAACGATCGGCGTTGTATCTCAACTGGTCAGCGCTAGGACGCTCTCAGCGACCGCTGACAATATTAGCCACCTACGTGACGCCATATCTAAAGAACAGTCATCTGGCTTATGGTGTGCGTTATTTGAAGACGAACGGTTTTATAGCGGTGCAGGCTGTAAAGAGCTGTTTTTCTCTGAACATCGCCATTATTTTAACTTACAAGACGTCAATGACTTGCTTCAAGACGCCAAGTTAGAGTTCATTGGTTTTGTCGATTTTCCGACAGAGCAGTCTAAGTCTGCCAATGCTTTGGCCCCTTACAGCTTGCTTGCGTGGCATGTTATGGATCAAGACCAGAGCTTATTCTCCAACCATTACCAACTCTACTGTCGAGCGAAATAAAGCCTAAATAGCCTTACTCATTGCTGCCCATTGCGGGCAGCAATGAGTAGTATGCGGGCAACCCACCAATCGGCGCATTATGACAAGGCTTTTCACTCATTTTCGCCAGCGATAGTAGTCCTTCAATTCATCAACATCCCACTGTTCTGACAGCAACTCAGTACTTATCTGTAAACGCTGTGCGTTGGCTAACGTTTGGGAAAGCACGTTTGATCCACCCCACTCGACTTTATGAAAAACTGACGCTGAAAACTTTGAAAAACCGATCAACACATAGCCGCCATCTTCAGCAGGCCCCAAAACCATATCCGCTCGTTCGAGCGCAGTAAATGCACTTTCAAGATAGTCAGCATCAACGCCAGGGCAGTCACTACCAACAATCACAACCTTTTCATATGAAGTAAGTGTACTGAGAATCGCAGACGCCATTCGCTCGCCGAGCCCAGCGCCCTTTTGTAGAGTCAACAAAGCATTGCGTGACCAAGCGTCGAAAACACCGTTATCCAATTCATCATGACAATCATTAATTTTATCAACATGAATTTGAATATCAGCCTCGCTAAAAAGCGAAAGATTTTTGAAAACTTGCTCCGCAAGTTGAAGGTGAACCTCCCGCGCTTTTTCGTCGCCCAAATCTGCCGCCAGTCTTGTTTTTACATCACCCAGTACTGGCCACTTGGCAAATTGAATGACACACATCGATTTACGCATATTTCATCATCTAAAGGTTTCTGAGTCGGTAAAATGTCGTTAGCATAGCGCAAGATCGTACCTGCCTGAAAATATACGGTGAACTAACAGGCGGTATCTATACTAAAGCTTTAGGCCCGCTCCATTTTGAGTTTGTGCTGTTTTGATACTTAGGAATTAGATTTTCGATGGACAGTGGTTTGAATAACTTAGACGAAACCGACTCAGTGTTTGACGCGATTAGAAGCTTTAACGATACAGAAGTCAGTTCAGCGCTTGCTCGACTAACACAAAACAGCAAGCTACTGTCTGTTTTTGGCACCAACAGCAGCGAGACACAGATAGAAACAAGCCAACTAAAGACCATTAAAACGATAACGGAATTTCAAGCGTGGATGCAAACGCTAGTGCGCCCAATACTAAGCAATACCGTGACTAGTTTGCATGTTAGCGGTTTAGAAATGCTTCAACCAGACCAGAGCCATATCTTCATTTCTAATCACCGCGACATCATCATGGACCCCTTGTTGATCAATGTCTCGTTACTCGACAACGGCTTTCAAAGCGCACATTGTGCAATCGGCGATAACTTGCTTAACACAGAAGCATCGCGCTTACTGTCGGGGCTCAATAATTGTTTTAAGGTTGTTAGATCACTTACCTCACCTAAAGCGATGCTTAAGGCGATGAAGCTGCAATCTGAATACATCCGCCACTTACACTTTCAGAAAAACCAACAAGTCTGGATTGCCCAAAAAGAGGGGCGCGCTAAGGACAACAAAGACCTAACAAACCCTGCTCTTATCAAAATGCTTTCACTAGCCAAAGACAGAGAGGTTGCCCCAAATGACTACCTATCTACGCTGAACATCGTACCTGTTTCAATCTCTTACGAGTGGGACCCTTGCGATACAGAAAAAGCAATACAACTTTCGCAAAAGGCAAATAGCAGCAACTATCAAAAGCACGAAAATGACGACATCCAGGCAATTCAGAAAGGCTTGTTCGGCAACAAGGGTAGGATTAGCGTTGCGTTTGGAGAGGTCATTAAACCCTACGACACTAGCGTACTAAATCGCTACGAGGTTGCTAACCGGATCGACACATTCATACATAAGCACTATCGTATCTTTGAGAGCAACTTCGCGGCCTACGAACTGTTAGGAGCGGACAGTATTACGCGATCTGAAATAGAAGAAACGTTGAGCCCAAAAGAGATTATTAACGCCCGAGAATCGCTACTACGTCGAACCGAAAACCTAGAGACAGATGTCAGACAAAGACTTCTTCACGCTTATGCCGAACCTTTTTTGGCAAAATATAAAGAACAAATAAACCTGAAGTAGCGTTTTGCTATATCGCGACGACACTGCTCGTTAGTGAAGCAACTCATCGATTGGCATGGGCTTACGAATGCCATACCCTTGCGAATGATCCACGCCGATATCTCGTAATACTTCCAGTATTTCGTGTGACTCGACAAACTCAGCAACCGTCTCCATCCCCATGAAGTGTGCGAGTTCATTAATTGATCGCACTAGCGCCTGGTCATTTTCATTGTGAGCGAGATTTCGTACAAACATCCCATCAATTTTGATGTAATCAACCGGTAGCTGCTGAATATACGCATAAGATGACAGACCTGAACCAAAGTCATCGAGTGAAAACTTACAACCTTGCTTCTTCAGCACTCGAATAAACTCAGTCGCAAAGTTGAGGTTAACAATTGCGCTTGTCTCGGTAATTTCAAAACAGATTTTGTGGGCCGGAACCTCTGTGTCTAGTACCAAACGCTCGACAAAATCTAAAAATTCATGATCACTTAAAGAATTACCGGATAAGTTAATTGAAAACCCGCTCGACGACTCAACAAACTCTGGATTGCTGTTCATCCAAGCTAATGAAGCCTTCACTACCCATTCGTCTACTTTAGTCATTTTGCCAAAATGTTCTGCCGCATCAATTAACGGCCCTGGCGGAATAATTTGACCTTCATGCTTTATTCCTAACAAAATTTCCCAATGAGAGTCGGTGCTCGCTGAGCTATTAATTGGCCGTATCTCTTGGACACGCAGCGTAAGCAGGTCATCCAAGCTTCCATCCAATCTGCTGATCCATTTCAGATAATCGGTGCGACGTTTAAGGTCTAGACTCTGAGCCTCATAAACAACTGGCGGTCCACCGGGCGTTTTTTTGGCCTCTCGACACGCAAGTTCAGAGTTTCGTAGTACCGAATCATAATCGTCTACTTCGTAATCAATCTGATGAATACCAAAGCTCAAGCTTGTGTGTAAGGTGTGCCCTTTGAACTGCGGACCATTCGCAGACACTTCACCACTAATTGCCTCAGCCACACGCGACGCTTGTTCTGACGAACATTTTTGCAGAACGACCCCAAACTCATTGCCACCCAAACGACCGCAAAAACTCGATTCACCTGAAAAATCGCGCAAAACCACGGCCAGATTCTTAAGTATCGCATCACCGGCTGCGTGCCCGTAACTATTGTTAATCACATTAAACTGGTTGATATCTACATAAACAAAAGAAGCGGCATTCTGGGTGCTCAATGAAAGCGCCGAGGTTTGATCTAGCGCTCGCTCTAACGCTTGACGGGTCAACAGCCCAGTTAACGCGTCACAATTTGCCTGGCCACTTAGCTCCTCATAGGTTGATTGAACCATACGGTGCAAACCTTGATCTACCAATGGCACTTCAGAGTGCTCAATCAACTTAGCACTGCCCTGCTTCAGACGCTCGGCCAGCTCATCGATCGACATATCCTCATCTTTCATACCCTGAGTGTCGACAAAGACAAATCTAAACGAATCAGTCCCCGCCCACGCGAGCCTCAAAAGCCTGTCACCATCCTCAGCCAACAACTGAATCCAGTCGCCCGCCTGCATTGCAATCACTTGGCGATGCCAACGAGAAAAACGTCCACGATCGCGCTCTTTCGGGAGCAAATCGTTTAATTCCGACTCACCTTCTCCAAACGGCCACTTATACTCGGAAATTTCTATAAAGCTTGGTCGTTCATCCTCTAGCAAAGCGGCACGTAAGCCTTGTAAAGTCGATTCAAAACCTGTCTTTCCTGCTCCGTCCAACTCACGCGCCAACATATCTAATAAAGACGGAGCCTCCATGCCAATTTCAACACTAACGGCGGATGCAGACTCCATATCTTCACCGAACAGCGCTGATAGCCACTCCATTAGCTGACTAACAATGTCCAAGCCCTCTTGGTAGCCTGGGCCATCTCCCCCGTCGCGAATTGCAGTCAATGCTAAATAGTCGCGCCAACCAGCATCATCAACGAGTTTTACGAGCAAATCAGGGATAGGCTTGCCCGCCAGCAGAGAGTTGAGGTCTTTAACGACATCGTGCCTAACTTTCGCGACACGCTGCTTACCTTCATAGCTTCTAGCTAAACGCTCCGAGTTGCGCTTGTAAGCCGCCACGTGTCGCTCAAAAATGGCCGACAACTCTGCAACAACTGAATCGATAGAGTTAACGTCTGCGTCATACTCCATGACAACTTTGTCGATGGACTTATCTAAAATAGACGCTAAGTGGACATGCCCAGACTCGACAATGTCCGCCAGACTACCGAGCCGATTTAGCATCGCTCGTGCTGGGTGATCAATATTCGTAAAAAAAGTCTGATCAGATAGAACACTTTTAAGAATCACTACTTTCAGTTTCTTAAGCCAGCGTTCTAGCGTTTTATTTCCCGTAATTTCAAGTGCAATTGCTTCAAATAACGAGTCAGTAACATTGATTAGGTCGGACTCACCTTCTGATAGATCCGCCTCGGTTCGGTTGGTCGCTATCAACTCACGCTTTACCCAGTCTTTAAGCGAGCTTGACTCTGCGCTTTCATGGTCGAGGTGTTTAGTCGTCGATTTCTTAAGCTGGGCCAACAGAGGGCTCGTCAAAACGGACGATTCTGATTCTGCTTGTGGTGGCGCTGAGCCATTTAGCACGCTGCTAGCGCCACCAACGTTTTCTTGTCTCTCAGCTTTGTAGCTATCACTCTGCCCAAGCTGATTCCCATTTTGCAGCACTGCGCCCATTCGTGCCAACGTACTTAATGAGGAATACCGATCACTCACACCACCTCTATTCGTAGGATCAGTAGAAACGCTCTCAAACTTCTCGCTCTGATCAGCAACGTAGGTGCCCTCATCTGCCGAGGCTTTACTTTTTGCCTTAACTTTAGGGGTTACAATACGCCGCGATACAGTCAGCCCCATACTCGCGGCTCTACTTTTTAATTCAGTGTAGATTCTAATTAAGTCTGGGCTAAGTGAATCGGTTACCGCTCGATATATCGTTATCTGAGCAACGGTCGGAATTTGCAGCTGGTCAATAGAGTTCTTTAAGCTAGTTAACAAACGCTCTGGACCAATCGCTAAGGTAGAAGGATTGATATTAGTTGCTTTTAACTTGGCAACTAGACTGCACATATCTTCTAGGGCAGCGCCAAGTTCTCGCTCTAACTTTTTCTTACTAACGTCAACCAATAACCAATCTTCAAACTCGTCCTTGGACACTAGGCTAAGGTTAGACAGGTTTGCTTTCTTACTATCTTGCTGTCCGCTTTCCGTCTTTTCTGTTGCGTCTGGCTGTTCAGCCGCTGGCTCTGGAACCAAACCCTCTCTACGTTCAGATTCTAAGCTCTTGCTCTCAATACTGCGGTCATTCTGTTCTCCAAGCGTCGTATCATCACTGCGAAAACGGCTGATCGTTTCAAGAGAAATTCGACTCACCATCCAATCTACGTTTGACTCTAGCAAGTTAACCGCGTAGCTAAAGTCGCCTTGCTCACTGTCGGAAAGATGTTGGAGTTTTTCATAAAGATGGGATTTAGCCGACCGAATAGCGCGCGCCAAACAATCGTCTAGATTGTGAGAACAATGCCTAACTAGCTCATCTAAGATCTGCAACGAAGAATTCTGAGTCACGTGTAATATTTTTCTACTAGTGATAATAGTGGGATTGCCTAATTTCAGACTACTTCATATTCACTATTTCGCAAGCTAAGAGGCTGATTTATTAACAAATATACTACATCTGTTTGCAGTCTGAAAAAGTTAACTCAATCACCCCTAAACTCTGCTAAAATGCCGCGCTTAAATATTGATCCTTGGAGCTTATTCCGCCAATGAACCGCCTTTTCGTAAACGACCTAACGGTCATAGACTTCTCATACTTCGATACACAGCGAGGTATTGTTGGGGAAAGCTGGATCGTCAACATTGAGCTTGAAGGTGAACTAGATGGCCAAGGTATGGTTTTTGATTTCGGACATGTAAAAAAACAAATCAAGCAGTTAATTGACCAAGAAATCGACCATCGATTCGTTATATCGAGCATGACTAAATCACTAACAGCAGAAACAAAAAAAGACTGCACAACCTTGGAGTGGACCAACATATCCGGCACATATCGCCACCAATCACCGGCTTCTGCAATCGCTATTATTGACACAAAAACGATTAACCAAAAAAGTATTGCGGCGCATTTGGAAGCGCGTATCACCGAAATACTACCGAGCAATGTTCATTCAGTTACCCTCTCTCTTCGTCAAGAAAACATAAATGACGCTTATTATCACTATAGCCATGGACTGCAAAAGCATGATGGAAACTGTCAACGCATCGTTCATGGCCACCGGTCGCGATTAGAAATCTATCGAAATCATCAACGTGATAATGACCTAGAAGATTTATGGGCCGCACGATTCAGAAACATTTATATCGGAACCAATGCTGATCTAGACGGCGCATGCGATATTGACGGAAAGCCGCATCTGACGTTTTCTTACACAGCCTCTCAGGGTTACTTTGAGCTGACACTTCCATCAAAAAAGGTTTACCTGATCGACACAGACACAACGGTAGAGCTTATCGCCGACCATATCGCAGAACAATGTCGACTGGCGCATGAAGATGACCACTTTCTAGTTCGAGCATTTGAAGGCGTAGGAAAAGGTGCGATCGCAGAGCGCGAACGAATCAATGCAAAGTCTGCCCAGCAACGTAAATCATAGCGATAATGTTTTTTGGCACGATTCACTCTGCTACCAACAGGTTCTTAAAGGTCCTTGTCTGCTTGTGCCTAGTTGCGCCACTGTCTGCACAGGAAAATGAGCCAGATGAACTCCCTATTACGCTAAAAACATGTATCCAAGCGGCCGCCGTCGTTGCTGAAAAGGATATGACAATTAGAGCGATCGAAGAGAAGTGCAAGCGAAAAGACAGCAAGCAGCCACTTGACCGTTTTAAGGTCGAAAAGCTACTGGAGCAGAATGAATTCGTTATTACTCCTCACCGCCAAAACTACATGCTTTTCGCCACATACAACGACCGCCCTAACCAAGAGCCCTTTATTGCACAGAATAGCTACCCAGAAAAAACGAAGCCGATGCAGCACCAAGAAGCGAAGTTTCAAACCAGCTTTAAAGTACCCTTAACGAAAGACTCCCTTTTCATTGAAGGTGACGGTTTATACTTTGGGTTCACTGTAAAGTTCTTTTGGCAACTCTACAATAAGTCTCTATCTGCCCCATTTCGTGAAACGAATTATCGCCCTGAGATTTTTTATCAAACACCGTTGAACCTCAGCTATCTTGGCGGTGATTTTTTCACTCAAGTTGGGTTTGAGCACGAATCAAATGGACGAAGCCAGCTATTAAGTCGCAGCTGGAATCGAGTCTTTGCCGGCCTTGGCTATCAAAGAGACAACTGGACCATGTATTTACAACCTTGGTTCCGACTACCTGAAAACGAAAAAGAAGATGACGGCGACCCACTAACTCTCCCACCAGCAAAGGGAGACGATAATCCAGATATTATCGATTACATGGGGCACTACGAGTTTTTTGCTATTTATAAAAACCACGACTTTGAGCTTTCGAACAAAATTCGTTACAACACCAAAACTGGGAACGGCGCTCTAGAAACAGGGTTCAGCTTTCCTCTATTCAACAGACTTCGAGGTTACGTTCAGTTCTACAACGGCTATGGTGAGAGCTTAATTGATTATGACCATTCCGTTCAAAGAGTAGGAATTGGAATACTGCTTTCTGACTTTTTGTAAGCGCTGAGTGTCATTGACGCTCAACGCAAAGCGCTTGCGCCGTTAGTCTTCAACGCTCAATGGCGCATTACGCAACTGTTTCTGCAGTTGGTAATTAGAGCCCTCCGCCGATCCCTTAATCTCCGCTTGCAGCGACGCTTTCAGTTTCTGAAATTCAGGCGCCTGCCTTAGCAACGACCTACCCGCCGCGATGACAGCGTCAAGCTGAGCTTCCTCTAGTTCGAGCGTGGTCGGTAAATTATTAAAAAACTTACGTTGTCCGTTTTCAGCAATCGCTTGAAAACTCACTTCTATGACATGGAACTCGATATCAGGGCGATGCTCCGTAACATGCAGTTTAAACTCACTAGCCTGATCAAAAAAGTAGCCCTTTGTTTCTTCTGTATAGCTGTCAATGAGCGCTGAACTAACCGCATCAATCGTCTCGAATACTGAAGGACTCGACGGACTGAGATCCATCTGGCGCTGTGGTGCAACCGCCGAATTAACCAGTATCACGACCACACGTTTTAAATCTTCGTCGATTTCACCTGGCGCATCTACACCAAACAATTCGAGATGATCAGATACAGCGCGTAACCCAAGGTTATCACTTATCCCACCGTCGATTAGGTGCAAATATGGCGTACTTTCCTTATTAGTGAGCGCATGTACATTTCTCAGGTAACGCTCTTTTTTAACACTCAGATGATCAAGTGCCTCGACCCGAGACAGCAATGGGGATTTTGACAAATCACACTCACTCGCATGATTTTTTAGCACTACACTAGGAAATGCGACCGGAACAGCCGACGACGCTGTGACAGCGCGCGCTATTGATAAACTGCTTAAGTCACCACAAATCCAATCAAACGAATCCTGATCAAACGGAAAACGCGTACCGCGAGAGAGGTCAGTCGCGTTTATTAGAACAAACGGACGTTCATCCATCGGAATATCAGAAAACTTAGCACCCCGAAATACCTGAGAGTCGTAATACTCTATCGCCATTTCCGTCCGGTCTAGGCCCGACCATATTGAACGAAACCAATGACGCGGGCTTAACAAGCGCGACCACAACGCACCCTCAACACTTTGTCTCAAAAAGTCAGGCTCGAAACGCGTAAACAGCTCATCACCAAAAACAGCATAATACGCCGCAGTAAAGCTACCACCCGACACCGCGGATATATAATCAACGTCGTCAAGCAAAGCGCTCTTCTGACCGATAGCTTGAGAATAAACAGTGTCTCTTAACTCTTGCATCACACCATAACTGAGCGCAGATGCTCGCGTTCCGCCGCCAGAAAACGCGAGTATCACCATATTTTCACCGACATCGTGGCGAGAGTTATAATAATCTGAACGATAGCTCTTATCGAACTCGTAGTGTGTTATCGACTTGTTGTGCGCCTTGTATACGCTAGCGCAGGACGACACCAACACGACCACCAAAGAAAGCAACAAAAGCCTAGTTAGCACAACGAGCATTTATAACCTCAAAATAATAGAACCTAAGCTTAGCAGCATAGCAAAGTTAATAATTTAATCAGACTTCGATACGACAATCTGGTATTTCAGTGCACGGTTTTTGTTAAGTTTTTCTCTACTGACCCAAACGTATCGACCGACACCAACATGCCCAACGCACGATTTACAGCCAAAAAAAAACCCGCTGAGCTAGCGGGTTTTAATATTGGTAGGACTAGGCAGATTCGAACTGCCGACCTCTACCATGTCAAGGTAGCGCTCTAACCAACTGAGCTATAGTCCTATAATTCTGTCTCTCTACGAGAAGGCGCGTAATTTAGCAAAGCACCCTGTTGTATGCAACCACAATTCCCCTTATACCTGATAAAAATCTCTATACCATTCAACGAACTTAGCGACACCTTCCTCAATCGTTGTTGACGGCTTGTAATCCACGTCTTTAATCAGTGCATCAACGTCAGCATACGTTGCCATGACGTCACCCGGCTGCATCGGTAGTAAATTTTTGATCGCTTTTTTACCGACGCACTCTTCAATAATTTCTATATAGCGCAACAATTCGCACGGACTATTACTACCAATGTTATAAAGCTTATATGGCGCTTTGCTTGTCGCTGAGTCAGGCGTTTTGCCACTCCAGTTCTCATTAGGCTGGGCGGTGTTATCAAGCGTGCGAATCACGCCTTCAACAATATCATCGATATAGGTGAAGTCACGTTGATGTTTACCATAATTGAATACATCGATCGGTTTGCCCTCGAGAATATTCTTCGTAAACATGAATAGCGCCATGTCAGGGCGACCCCAAGGACCATAAACGGTAAAGAACCGTAGGCCGGTCGTTGGCAGGTCAAACAGGTGGCTATAGGTGTGCGCCATCAACTCGTTTGCTTTTTTAGTCGCCGCGTACAGACTAACGGGATGGTCAACGTTGTCGTGAACGGAGAATGGCATCGACTCGTTAGCGCCATATACCGAGCTACTTGAGGCATATACCAAGTGCTCTACCCCATGATGGCGACAGTTTTCTAGTATGTTGGTAAAGCCGACGATATTGGCATCAATGTAAGCTTGTGGGTTTTCAAGTGAATAACGGACACCCGCCTGAGCAGCGAGGTTAACAACCTTTTGTGGCTTGTGCTGCACGAAGGCCGCCTCAAGTTTTTCTCGATCTTCTAGTGAGATCCTAACTTCCGTAAAGCCAGGGTATACTTTGAGGCGTTCAAGACGAGCTTCCTTTAGAGACGGGTCATAGTAGTCGTTGACGTTGTCCACTCCAATGACTTCGTCTCCGCGTTCTAGCAGCTGAATCGCCAATGTTGAGCCAATGAAACCAGCCGTACCCGTCACTAAAATCTTCACTTACTGCTCCTTAAAAGTCGATACCAGTGCTTAAGTAAGCACCACTTAAGTCAACGTCCACATCTACGTCACTAACATCTTCAATATCAATACCGATTTGACGATAGCCGAGTTCAATAAAGGCGAGGCCGAAACCTTGTCTCAATTTGATTTTTGCGTCTTGCAACGAGTCGCCAGAATAACTGATGGCACTCACTTCAGCACCCAGGGACAAGCCCGTCAGCGGCAGTTCGACTTCAGCCGCAACGTACAACATTGGCAAAACATCATCGATTGTTGTCGTGCTCGTAAGCGCCGCGTTTGCTGGATCTCTTAACTCTAACTTGCCGTCGAATTTTTTAACATCGAGGCCGACATCGACAGAAACATAATTATCGAGTATCTCGTAGTAGAGAATCAAGTCCGTGTGCGTCAAGTCCAAGTCAGTAGCGACGTCGCCTGTATACGTGACCCCGTCGAAGGTGCCCGTAAACGACCCATTCGCCGACTCATCCAAACCAATATGCTTCAATCTAACATTAGGCAAAACCGGAATCGGATGCTCAAAAGTTGCCGCAATTTCAACAAAACCGCCATCATCAAGCTTGAGATTGTCTTCTAGATCTAACACTTCTCCCGCCGATGTTACCTGCCCTGAATAGCTACCTTGCCAATAACTCACCTCAACACTGCCACCTAAAACGTCTGCAGCTGCGTTAATCGAGAAGACCAAAGAGCCCAAGCCTAGTATTCGAGAAATATTCTTCATACTTATACCTTTTACGATGGCCTAGTCGAACGAGATACCTAACCGCCTACCTACTTCTTCATAAGTTTCGATTACACTACCCAGCCCTTGCCTAAACCTATCTTTATCCATTTTGTTGCGAGTTTCTTTATCCCAAATGCGGCAACCATCTGGGCTAAATTCATCACCCAATATAATCGAACCTTGGAACACCCCAAACTCGAGTTTGTAATCAACTAGCAACATGCCCGCATTGGAAAAAAGTTCCGACAACACATCGTTAACTTGGTAAGTCAATCGCTCCATTTCGTCGAGCTGTTCTAAGGTCGCCCAACCAAAGGAAACGCAATGTGAACGGTTAATCATGGGGTCATGTAACGCGTCATTCTTTAAGAATAGCTCAAAAGTTGGAGGGGACAGTTCTTTCCCTTCTTCAATGCCCAAACGCTTAACAAGACTTCCCGCTGCGTGGTTTCTGACGACGCATTCAACCGGCAACATCTGCAAGTTTTTGACTAAGGACTCACACTCTCCTTGCAGCGAAACAAAGTGAGTCGGAACCCCCGCCTGTTCAAGTTTCTCCATGACAAAGGCGTTGAATTTATTATTCACCATACCTTTACGAGCGAGTTGCTCCATCTTCTCGCCGTCAAACGCCGAGGTATCATCACGAAACACCATGACCATTTTTGTCGGGTCACTCGTCGTAAAAATCGACTTCGCTTTACCTGCGTAAAGCTCCTTTACTTTTTCCAACATTCTTTAATTCTCCTAACTCATTCCAAATACAACAGGCACGCACGGCAACGTTATTTAGGAAATATACTCAAAGACTAAGTTCAAAATATCATTCAACTGGTCGTCGTCAAATTCTGGATTTAATTTCTTAACTAATACAATAACGCCACCCTCGTCGCGAGGAAGCAGCTCAAGAGAAAAGTTTTTCTCTTCTCTTCTCGAGGCGTTCATAGATTCTGTGTGATACCAGCCATCCAAATCGTCCTGGCTCAAATAACTAATGTGGAACATACCTTTATCCAATTGCTCAGATGAAAAGACAATTCCAGCAGCATCCAGCGCCTGAGACAATTCAGCCTTTGCCCTCGCCATTGAGAGGTCAAGTTCAAGATAGCCTTCACCATCAGGGTTTTCTAATAAGCGAACACGAGAACTCGCTCCGATCGTTTCTGCCAGCAGCGAATGACGATTGCTCACCTCCTCCGAGGTTACAAACTCACCAACTAGGGTTAACAATGCACGCTCTAAACGCGGATTAACCGATTGAGCAACCCAGCTAGCTGGGTCAACGTCAATAGCGTTTGGCAACAACGCCCGCACCTGCACTTCGGAGGTGTTTCGTCTAACACCATGAACCGTCCGCATTTGAAAACGCATACCTTCGATGACAAGCACACCATCGTCTTCCAGTTCCAGTTCACGCATCATTTCCTGACTTGATTTTTCGCCATCGAGGGGCTGCGTTGCCAACACCCCTTGGCGTACATCTTTGAACGTTAGTTGCATGGCATATTCGTTCCAGAACAAGTCCAGCAAAGGCCAAACGTTATTCGGAGCGCTGAACAAGTGTAACCAAGTCTCACCGGCCAACGTTTCAACCATATATGGCTCAGCAATAACCGCCGCCGTTGCGTCCGGAGGCTCTGGCAATTCAAACTCGACGGGCAGGCTACGGTTATTCTCAATGTCCGGCACTGGATATTTCGAACGCAGCCTAGAATCAGATAAATGAGCCGGCAGCACAACTGACTTACCTGGGTCTGCCGTCACGTAGTCGCTGGAGCGGTCACTAATAATGCCGCAGGAAGACGTCAGTAAAATGATGGATACCAACACTATTTGTTTAGCAACGACAACACTTTTAGCAAGCAAAACGAAGCATCTTTTAATGATCATCACCTAGATCAGACCAAATTGTTGAAGCGCGTTATCAACGTTTTTATGGCAAGCTTCCGTTAGCGGTGTAAGCGGCAGACGAATACCTCCCTCCATACTACCCATGCGCGCCAGTGCATACTTTACAGGAATCGGGTTTGCTTCAATAAACATGGCATCGTGCACCGCCATCAAGCCTTGGTTTAATTTTTTTGCTTCGGCGACATCGCCTTTAGCCGCAAACTCACACAGCTCGGCCATTTTTAATGGCAGAACATTGGCGGTCACCGAAATATTTCCCTTCGCACCAGCCAAAATCAATTCATATGCAGTCGGATCGTCGCCAGAATAAACATCAATTTTTCCACCCAATGCGCGAATCAAGTCCGTACCACGCGCAATATCACCCGTTGCGTCTTTTATGCCGACAATATTCGGTACTTCCGCTAGACGAATAGTCGTTTCGTTTGCCATATCGACGGCTGTTCGCCCAGGTACGTTATACAGTATCTGATCAATCTCGACGGACTCAGCAATTTTTTTATGGTGCAGGAACAAACCCTCCTGAGTCGGTTTATTGTAATAAGGAGCCACCAACAGGCAAGCGTCTGCACCCAGTTTTTTCGCCGCTGCGGTCAATGCAATCGCTTCTGTGGTCGAATTAGCGCCCGTACCCGCAATAACAGGAATTCTTCCCGCTACACGATCAACCACACGCTTAATGACCTGACAGTGCTCATCTGGGTCTAGCGTCGCGGACTCTCCTGTCGTACCGACGGCGACAATGGCGCCGGTTCGGTTATTGAGATGAAAATCAACAAGGCGATCTAGACTTTCCCAGTCCAGACTTCCGTCCGGAAACATAGGGGTAACTAGCGCAACAATACTGCCCGCGATCATAGTGCTCTCCAAGGAGGAATTGTTAAGAATTAATAGTGACGTGACATGCGAGTGTCAAAGGCGCTATCTTAATGCCCGACACCCCAAGAAACAAGTTAGACAGCCCAATCTGAACAGAAAATAAGGTTCGAACTAGACAGTACTTCGGAACCAGATAGAATCTATAAAAGCAGACTCAATAAACCGCTATTCACAGAGCTAAGATATGAACAACCCGGATAACAAACTTAACTTTTTGGTCATTTCTTCGATCGGGACAGATCAGCCCGGTATCGTTAATGAACTCGCTAAAACCTGCTCAGCAAATCAATGCAATATTGTTGATAGCCGTATGACCGTTTTAGGCGGCGAATTTGCTGTCATTATGATGGTATCGGGCAACTGGGATGCTATCGGGCGGTTAGAAAGTAGCCTCCCAGCGATCTCCAAGAAACTAGATTTAACCACAACCGTTAAACACACTAAACGGCGGGATGCCTGTCAATCGATGGTTTACAGCGTCAGCGTTGTTGCGCTCGACAACCCTGGAATCGTTCATGAAATCGCACAATACTTTTCACAACAGAAAATCAATATAGACGACCTTCATACAGGAACTTACAGCGCCCCGCATACAGGCACCCAGATGTTTAGCCTGTCGATGAGTATTCGCTTGTCCGCCGACACCCACATCGCAACGTTGCGTGAGGAGTTTATGGACTTCTGCGACGACCTAAACCTCGACGCAATCATTGAGCCCCAGCGCATTAGCTAACTAACAAGGATTACTTTTTAATTATGGTCAAACTTAATAGCCAGATTCCTGCTTTTGAAGCCTCTGCGACCAGCGACACGCAGCTCACCGCTGCAAATCTAAACGGTCAAAACACTGTTATCTATTTCTATCCAAAAGATAACACTCCCGGCTGCACAACCGAGGGCCAAGAATTTCGCGACAATATTGCTAAATTCAAAGACTGCAATACCGTTATTCTAGGTGTATCAAGGGATTCATTGCGCACGCACGAAAATTTTAAAGCGAAACATAGCTTTCCCTTTGAATTAATTTCCGATCCCGACGAAGTTTTTTGCAAGTTGTTTGATGTCATTAAACTGAAAAAGCTATATGGCAAAGAGTACATGGGCATTGAGCGCAGTACATTTTTAATTGATAGCGAAGGTGTGCTCGTTAAAGAATGGCGAAAAGTGAAAGTAAAAGGTCATGTGCAAGAAGTGTTAGAGGCGGTAGAAGCGCTCTAAATTAAAACAGTTCAACAATCGTGACACTAATATACCTATGTGGCAGACGATAGTTTTCAGAATTACGGCACGATCAATAACCAGCGGGTGTGCCTGTGCCCGCTGGTCCTAACACAACCCTAAAGCGTTAAGCCAAGCCCCGCGGCCAGGCTGTAAATACAGCCTTAATCAAGGTCGCCAGCGGAATCGCAAAAAACACCCCCCAAACGCCCCAGACTCCGCCAAAAAACAGAACGGATACAATAATAACGATGGGGTGAAGGTTAACCACCTCAGAAAACAACAGCGGAACAAGAACATTCCCATCGAGCATTTGAATGACCAAGTATGCAAGCATCACATAGTAAAACTCATCTTGCAGGCCGTATTGAAAAAGTGCGATGACCGTTACCGGAATAGTCACAATGACAGCCCCAATATACGGAATCACTACCGACAAGCCGACCAAGATCGCGAGCAAGGCCGCGTAATTTAGGTCCATAAACACAAACGCTAAATAAGTTGAGCCACCCACAATCACAATCTCTACTACTTTGCCGCGAATGTAGTTGGCGAACTGAAGGTTCATTTCCAACCAAACATTGGTCATTACCTTGCGGTTTTGCGGCAGTAAGCGCGCAATAGCGCTAAAGATTTGCTCTTTATCCTTTAAAAAGAAAAAGACCAAAATCGGCACAACTATTAGGTAAATCAAGAATGATATTAGCAAGGGCAAGCTCTTGAGCGAATGAGACGCAGCCCACTGAACAAACCCAGCCACCTCGTTAGAAGCCTGCTGATAGAGCCTATCAATATCCTCTAAGCTAACCAGTCCGGGATACTTCTCATGAGCCAGAACGATATAAGACTCTAAACTCTGGAAGATTTCAGGTACATCATTGACGAGCGACGATAATTGCACCCAAACAAGCGGCATTAGTACGAGAAAGAACGTCACGACGATACCAGAGAAGAATACAAACGCGATGTATACGGCAAGCTTTTTCCCTACTCCAAGCCCGACCATATAGGAGACAAGACCTTGAAGAACAAAGGCGAGAATACCACCGGCAATAACCGGCGCCATAATGTCTCCCCAAAGTAAGATAAATACCATTCCGAACAGTAGAACGATAAAGAGAACAACAGCCTCTTCGTCCGAAAAATATCGATCAACCCATGACCGTAAAACCTTCAACATAAGCTATTCCGCCATAGGGTATTAGATGAAGCCAAACGCAAGCTGAAGCGCCTAATGCTTTTTAATGAAATAGATGAATGTTTCATCCGACGTAATACTCTCCAACAACTCATGCGAAGTAAGGCCGATAAATGCCGCAAAATCCCTGACTGAACCGGCGTCCGTTGCAATGACTTTCAATATTTCACCGACCGCCATTTTGTTTAATTGCATTTTAGCTTTCAATAATGGCATCGGACATGCTTCGCCACTTGCATCTACAAGGTAATCATTCTGGGACATAATGCCAACTTAACACGATTCATTTGGATAACATTTATTAGACGCGCTATATTAATTCCGTCGACGCCAAATACAAGCAGGATCTTTTTTTGTTCCACTCTCAAGAAGCTAAATCGTCTACCCGATTTATTATTAACAACCTTGTTCGCAAACTATTACTCTCGTTGCTCCTGCTATTCCCTGCCCTTGGATATCCAAACCAAAACCTCCCCTCTCTGGGTAACGCATCGTCTAGCATGATATCTATCGAGCAAGAAAAATCCCTTGGCCGCGCATGGCTCAGACAGCTTCGACGCCATGTTAACACCTTCGACAATCCGATCATCGAAGCTTATCTTTCGCAAACAGTTTACAACCTCGCGCCTCATTCAGAGGTGATTGATAGAGACTTTAGATTTGTTGTTGTCGACAGCCAAGCATTGAACGCTTTTGCTGTACCGGGAAGCATTATTGGCATTAATACCGGCCTATTCCTCCACGCCTATACCGAACAAGAGTTCACTTCAGTCCTCGCGCATGAATTGGCGCATATCAGTCAGCGGCACTATGCCCGACGCCTTGAAAAACAAAAAGTTAGCGTCCCATTGGCCCTAACAGGTTTTCTAGCCAGCGTTGTAATTGCCGCTACCGCAGGCTCAGAAGCCGGTATCGCCGCACTCGCGTCGACCCAAGCATTAAGCGCAGAAAATGCACTTGCGTTTTCTCGCTTGAATGAAGAGGAAGCCGATAGATTAGGAATCGTCACCCTATATGAGTCGGGGTACGACCCTCGCGCCATGCCCACCATGTTTGAGCGGATGTACCGTCAAACACGACTCCAGGGGTATAGCATGCCTGAGTATCTATCTACCCACCCCCTTTCTGAAAACCGCATCGCAGACACGCGCAACCGCGCAACACAATACCCCCGTGGCAACTACTCCGACAGTATTGAATACCATGTCTGTAAAGGACTTATCATTAACTACTATGCCGACTCGGACGTTAGCGCTAAACAATATTTTGAGTCTCTATTAAGCAAAGGAAACGCCCGCCAAATTGATGGGGCGAAGTTTGGGTTGGCGGTCGCCCTAATCAAGTCAGACACTAGGCAGTCGATTGCTTTACTGGACGAGCTACTGAACCGCTACCCACAACATATATCAATCACCCTAACCAAAGCGCAGGCACTATACGCTGCCGGCGACATTTCGGCCGCATCTGAATTATTCACGACACTCTCCGCTCGAAACCCTAATAACTACCCAATTTCCATCATGAGCGCTGAACATTTCATGAATATCAACCAACATGAAAAAGCCGAAGCGCTTCTAACTTCGCTCGTAAAAGAAAAAACGGAAAGCCCCCTAGCATGGTACCTATTAGCAGAAACACAGGGAAAAACAGGGAACATTGTTGGCCTTCACATTTCACGGGCAGAATACTTTTTCTTAGAGGACAAATTGACCAGTGCTATCAAGCAACTTGAACTGGCAAAGGGCAAAAATCAGGATGACCCGCAACGTAAAAGCGTCATCGAAAAGAGACTCGAAGACATGCGTAAGTTAAAGAACAACTCACCGCTGTAGCCATCGACAACTATAAATTGTACTAAGGTCTAAAGTTTAGCATTCTCTGCAATGGAGCAAGTGCTTTCAACCGCAAACCCTCTTCAACCATTACTTCTCCTGAACCGCTCTGTAGACACGACAACAGATTCTCAAGCCCATTCATTGCCATCCACGGACAATGTGCACAACTACGGCAAGTTGCGCCGCTACCGGCGGTCGGCGCCTCTAAGAATACTTTATCTGGAGACATCTGCTGCATCTTGTAAAAGATGCCATTATCGGTTGCGACGATAAAGTGGGAATTGGGCATTTCCTGCGACGCCTTAATTAGCTGACTAGTCGAACCCACTGCGTCAGCCAATTCAACCATTGAGTCCGGCGATTCAGGGTGGACTAATAGAGCGGCATCCGGATATATTTTTCTAAGCTCAGCGACGCCTTGCGCTTTGAACTCTTCATGAACGATACAAGCACCGTCCCACATAAGCATATCGGCACCCGTCTGACTTTGAATATAGCCACCTAAGTGTTTGTCAGGCCCCCAAATAATCTTTTCGCCACGCTTATCTAAGTGCTCGATGACCTGCAGCGCAATACTTGACGTGACCACCCAATCAGCACGCGCCTTTACACTGGCGGAAGTATTTGCATAAACAACAACAGTGCGCTCTGGATGCTCATCACAGAACGCTGAAAACTCATCGATTGGACAGCCGATATCCAGCGAACATGTAGCCTCTAGCGTAGGCATCAATACCCGCTTACCGGGGCTCAGTATCTTGGATGTTTCGCCCATGAATTTAACCCCAGCGACCACCAGTGTATCAGCCTCACTTTCAGCGCCAAATCGCGCCATTTCAAGCGAATCCGCGACACAACCACCCGACTCTTCTGCCAACGCTTGAATCAGTGGATCTGTGTAGTAATGCGCCACTATTACAGCGTTCTTCTCCTTAAGGGCAAGCTTAATCGCCGAGACAAGCTCCTTTTCCCTCTCAGGACTTATTGGGTTTGGCAGTCTTTCATGAGCTAGGTGCTCTTGCACCAGTACGCGCTGATTCAAAGAGGTCATTGTTTTAAAGTCTCGCTCAACAGTTGGTCATGTTTTTTTATGAGGGCGGGAACCGAGAATTTCAACTGCTAACCAGCCTGCAGCAGATCGCCTCGACAGAAATAGTTAAAGATCTAAACAAAAAAGCCCTCCCAATTGGGAAGGCTTAAATGTTGGTGGGTCGTGCAGGATTCGAACCTGCGACCAATTGGTTAAAAGCCAACTGCTCTACCAACTGAGCTAACGACCCAAAACTGGTAAAATGTACTCTTGCCAAAATTCAATGGCAGCTTTGCTAATGCCAAGCAACTCGGCATAACAGCTTACACAGCAACTGGTGTAAGCGAAATATTGGTGGGTCGTGCAGGATTCGAACCTGCGACCAATTGGTTAAAAGCCAACTGCTCTACCAACTGAGCTAACGACCCGACGAGGCGCATATAGTAATGATTTCAGAGAAAATAACAAGGCTCTTTTGAAAAAAAATTAGCGCTTAAATCACCTCGAACTATGCACCGCTATATTGTTTAATTACAATAGCTTATCGAGATATCTTATAGTTCTTTGCTAACTTTGAAGCCGTGGAATTTGGAAATCTCTTCTGCACGAGATCTAAGTATTTTTCGGAATTCACAGGATCGAGCAAGCGATCGAAGGTTACGGCTAACTTAAACATAGAGTCAGCGACTTTGCGGTGCTCGGGAAAGGTTTTCACCACAATCATAAAAGATTGTTTAGCCTGCTCTAGCTTCGGCAGTACCAAATAAACCTCACCCAGCCAATAATATGCATTACCTGTCAGCTCACCCTCAGGGTAAAGCTCAATATAAGAGTGAAGGGAATCAACAGCCTCTTCAAAGCTTTTGCTCTTGACGAGTGAATATGCTTTCGAATACCGCTGACGCTGCTCTGGGGTCGCAGGAGAGGACTCAACTTTCGCCGCCTCACCCTGCACTGCTGGCACGACGCCTGCCTCAGGCAATTTAGCAGGGGAAGACGTCGCCGAAGCAGGCTTAGTCAAACTACGATCCCCACCGACCTGCTGAGATATTGCCAGTACACGAGTGTCGAGATCCTGATATCGACGCTTACCACTGACCTCAAGATTTCTCAGCTGAAACGCTTGCGTTTCAACCAAACCTCGAAGCTCTGAGACCTCTTGCTTTAACTGCTCGATCATGAAAAACAACTCAGCATTAGCCGAGCTAGCCGAGGAAAGCTGCGAGGTCGTTATAGTCTTTGACGCATCGGGTGCAGGCGCAACACTTTGGACGCTTCGAGTAGCGGCGGGTGTTTGTGGCACCGAAGCCGAACCGGATTCAAATATCAGCGTCTTTGCCTGCGAAATTGACGCGAGAGGAAGTAGTATAGAAACGCAAAAAAAAGAGCCTAGCCTACCAGCTACGCTCTTTTGTTTTATATCAATCATTAAATGATCTTACTTGTATTCGATATAAACTCGACGATTTTTCGCCCAAGCTGCTTCGGTTTGACCGAGCTCAGCTGCGCGTTCTTCGCCATAGCTGACCACTTCTAACTGAGCGTCAGAAACGCCATTCACTTTAAGAAAGCTTGCAATTGACTTAGCACGACTTTCACCAAGTGCGATGTTGTAGCCTTTCGTGCCACGCTCATCACAATGCCCTTCTAAGACAACTTTAAGTGCTGGATTTGCAGCCAAAAACATTGCATGTGCGGCAAGTGCGGCACGTGACTCTGATTTAATTGCCGACTGATCGAAATCGAAGTAAAAAGTACGCACTTCACGCAATGCAGCTTGTTCTCTCTCGGCTGCTTCTTTTGCCTGCTGTGCTGCCATCGCTTCCGCATTCACTTGCGCATCTTCTGGCGCACCAGATGTTTCGTTTACTGCTTGCTCTTCTGGCGTTTCAGATACAAATTCGTCTTCGGTCTCATCAACTGTACTCATGCTTTCACAACCAGCCAATAGTAGACCCGATAGAACGAAAGCTAAACCATGCTTGAATGAATTGGATTTCATCTCTTTTCCTTAATTAAATTAGGTAATCTGTTTTTAACTTTACTTTATAGTCGTTAACTTAAGTCGAGCCAAGCCTAGATGTTCGATAGAATGTTACCCGAACAAGAAACGCTTTCACAACCATGTTTATTTACAATTAATTTAGAAACGGTGACCACGCTGGCTCCTTGACATCGCCATGGTCCGATGGAAGGAAGTACTTCGCACCACCATCGACCGAAACCACCGCCAAAACCCCCTTTCCTTTCAGCTTTGTCGAATAAATAATCATCCTGCCATTCGGCGAAAGGCTGGGCGATTCATCTAATGGCGTCGAGGTTAGGATAACGTTTTCAAGCGTTTCGGTATCCATAGATGCAATATGAAACCCACCACCGGCCTGATGAACATAATAAATAGATTTACCATCACGACTGTAGCGTGGTCGAGCATTGTAGCGCCCCTCGAAACTAATCCTCTCTGGGACCAGGTCACGGATGCTCATCTGGTAGATCTGTGGATTGCCTCCGCCACGGTTACTGGTAAACACGACACGCTGACCATCAGGCGACCAACTAGCTTCCGTATCAATCCCGTAATGATTGGTCAGCCGAGTCAACGAGCTGCTTGCCAAATCAAAGCTATAAATTTCTGCATTGCCATCTTTTGACAAGGTCATCAACAACTTGCTGTCGTCAGGAGACCACATTGGCGAGCTGTTAATCCCCCTAAACCCAGTTACCTTACGCTGCTGGCCAGATTTTATATGTTGAATATAAATAGCCGGCCTCCCACTATGAAATGATACATAGGCCAGATGCTGTGCATCGTTCGACCACGCGGGAGATAGCATTGGTTCATGACTTTTGAATAACGTGAATGAATTTTGCCCATCTGAATCAGATACTTGCAGCCGATACTCCGTTTTATTTTTCGTTAAACGCTTAGACGTCACATAGGCAATACGAGTTGAGAATGCGCCACGAACTCCGGTTACCGCTTCATATACTCGGTCGCTAATGCGGTGCGACAGCTTCCTCAAACCCTTAGCATTTGCCGACAGAACTTCTCCAACAATGCGTTTTTGTTGGTAAACGTCCACTAATTCATACGTTACTTTGTAGTTACCGGTCGGCACATCCAACGCCACCTCACCCACCAAAACGTAATTTTGCCCCAGCAAGCGCCAGTCACGATAGTGAATCTGAGATGAGGAATTCGGCAGACTCAACATTTTACTCGTTGGCAATACATCGAAATCACCACTTCGCTGCAAGTCATTAGACACCACGCGCGCTATTTGCTCCGGCATTGGCTGCCCGCTTCGATTCGCAAAGGGGACGATCGAAATCGGCAACGCACTGTCTGAACCCTTAGTAATTTCGATCGTAAGCTCTGCAAATACCGGTGAGTAGGCAAGCATGGCCAAGAGAAAATAGACGACTCTGTTATTCATTTAATACATCCTAAAGAAAAATCGGGTGACTACACTTACTCTTCCGGAGGTGAGAAAGATTGTAAGAAATTACGAAAATAACGATCAAATAACGCCGGATCATCTGGAACCGGAAATATCCTGATTGAATTAACCGCATTCAGCGCTGACGTATCAAACGCTTTGCTTCCGCTACTAGAAACGACTTCTACACGAGAGCGCTCGCCAGACGGCAGCAAGCGTATTCGCAACACAACTTTTAGCCCTCTCGACTTTGGCGGGATATGCCACCGCGACTCTACACGACTTCTAATTAACGCGATAAAACGATCACGTTCGCTAATCTCGGCGAGACCTGAGCCTGACGCATTTGCATCCTGAACAATAGGCACATCACTGGAACTAGCCTGCGCCAAGCGCTCAGCCAATCGCCGTTCGCGCTCTAGCTGTTTCTCTGACCGAGCCGTTTCTGTTTTGGAATCCTCCAAGGCCTTCCTTCGCTCTTCTTGTTCTCGCTTTTTACGCTCAGCCTCTTGCTGCCGTTGTTTTTCTTCACGCGCTTTCTTGTCGCGCTGCTCTTTTTCCTTTTTCTTAATCAAGGCTTTCTTTTTTGCAGCGTCTTGCTTCTTTTTTTCTGCCGCTTTTTTCTTAGCGAGGTCTTTACGGCGCTTTTCGTCCTTTAACCGCTTCTTCTTGGCCTCAAGGTCGGATTTTTTCTTTTTCTCTTTTAAGGCTGCGTCCTTTACTTGCTGCTTATCAGCTCTGAGCGCTTCTAGCTCTGCTGCACTCAAGACACGAGCCTTCATACTCGCTGGCTGCTCAATCCGCTTCACGGACTCAGAAAAGTCCCAACTAAATAACAAAACAGCAACCATCACTAGGTGCAATATAATACTGAACACCAGTGAACGACGGTTCTCGGGGTTAGCCAAACCGATCTTTTTGTTCTTTGCAACACGGTCTGAGGAGCGGCTATTTGTCATATATCTTCTGTTATCAAGCCAACGCCTTGAGCGCCCGCCTGTTGCAGTTCAGCCATTAGCTCAACGACCCGTCCATAAGGGACATTCTTATCGCCTCGAATCAAAATGCTAAGCGCCTGGTTACTCGATAACAGCTTGGCGGTCGCGTCGACGAGGTCGGCTAATTCCATCGCCTTACCCGAAAGCGAGCTCATCTCCATAAAATAGGCACCATTAGAGTCGATCGATACGATCAACGGCTCCTGATTGGCCTGAATTTCGATATCGCTCGCTTCCACTTTAGGCAAATCAACTTTTACCCCCTGAGTCAGCATCGGCGCCGTCACCATAAAAATAATCAACAGAACGAGCATGACGTCGATATACGGCACAACGTTAATGTCGGACATTGGTTTACGTTTTTGTCTAGCCACGTCAAACGACCTCTAAGATGCGTCAGCTTTCGATTTACCCGCTGACGAATGAACGTTGCGGTGCAAAATGCTCGAAAACTCTTCAACAAACGTTTCGTAAGTGGCGTAAAGAGAATCAGCATTGCTGGAGAAGCGGTTGTAAGCAACTACCGCTGGAATCGCAGCAAACAAGCCCATTGCCGTCGCTATCAATGCCTCAGAAATACCCGGCGCAACCGTTGCCAATGTCGCCTGTTGCTCCTGAGCCAAGCCCAAAAAAGAGTTCATGATTCCCCATACGGTACCGAACAGACCAACATAGGGACTAGTGGAGCCAACCGTTGCCAAAAATGGAAGATGCGCGTCCAGACGCTCACTTTCGCGAGATAACGCGACCCTCATTGAACGCTGAGTGCCCTCCATAATGGCATCCGGCTCCATCCCTTCCTGTTGCTTTAGGCGGTTGAATTCTTTAAACCCTGCTTTGAAAATAGACTCAAGGCCGCTCGAATCGCGCGCACCGGATTCTTTATACAAGCGATTTAGATCCATACCCGACCAAAAACGTTCTTCGAACACTTGCTGTGCCGCTTTTGACGCTTTGTAAAAGCTGACTCGTTGAAAGATAAGAAACCACGACACCACAGAGGCGATTAGCAAAATCAACATGACCAACTGAACAACAAAACTTGCATCTAGGATCAAGCCCAATATTGAAATTTCTTCGTGCACAATTTACCCCTATTGTAATAATACTAAAGCGTCTGCCAACTCGTCCGGCAGAGCCTTAGGCTTCAAATTAGACAACGCAACACATGCCACTCGTACCTTGCATAGCACCAAAACGCGGCCATCGACATGCCGAGCGGTTTGTTCAAAATCCATATACGTTCGCGCCACATGCGCAATACTCGCAGTTACGACAATCTGGTCATCAAGAACAGCTGGCGCTTTGTATTTCAATTCAACACTATGAACAACGTAAGACGTATCTTCAGACAAGCCTTCCCGCAGGCTCACACCCAAGGAGCGGACCAACTCTGTCCTGGCGCGCTCAAAAAACTTAAGGTAGTTCGCGTAGAAAACGATCCCACCGGCATCGGTGTCTTCAATATAAATACGAACTGGAAGTTCGAACTCAGGCGTCGTCATCGCGCGCCGGCTCTTCCATACCAAAATGACGCCACGCCTTATTGGTAGCCATACGCCCTCTTGGCGTTCGTACCAAATAGCCTTGCTGTATTAGGTAAGGCTCAAGCACATCCTCTACGGTCCCCCGCTCTTCGCTGATTGCGGCAGCCATACTTTCAACGCCAACAGGGCCCCCGGAGAAATTCTCGAGCATCGTAAGCAACAAGCGCCTATCCATATGATCAAAACCACTTGAGTCGACCTTTAGCATGTTAAGCGCTAAGTCTGCCGTGACTCTGTCTACCGCACCGTCCCCTTTTACCTCAGCATAATCACGAACTCTGCGCAGTAAACGGTTAGCAATACGGGGCGTACCACGCGCACGGCGGGCAATTTCAAATGCCCCTTCTTCATTCATAGGTATATTAAGCAGAGCGGAAGAACGCCCAACAATAGAGCTTAAGTCTTGGTGGTTATAGAATTCGAGACGCTGAACAATACCAAAACGATCTCGCAACGGCGATGTGAGCAACCCTGCACGGGTAGTCGCTCCGACTAAAGTAAACTGGGGTAGTTCAAGCTTAATGGAGCGCGCTGCAGGCCCCTCTCCAATCATAATATCAAGCTGATAGTCTTCCATTGCCGGGTACAAGACCTCTTCGACAGAGGGGCTAAGCCGGTGGATCTCATCAATAAATAAGACGTCGCCTTCTTCGAGGTTCGTCAGCATCGCCGCGAGATCGCCTGCTTTTTCAAGCACCGGTCCCGACGTAGACTTAATATTAGAGCCAAGCTCGTTAGCTAGTATATTCGCGAGTGTTGTCTTTCCTAACCCAGGAGGCCCGAAAATCAAAACATGGTCGAGCGCCTCTTGGCGATTCTTAGCCGCTTGGATAAAAATTTCCATCTGCTCACGAACAGAGGGCTGACCAATGTAGTCTGCGAGCTTTTTAGGCCGAATGGCCCGATCAAAGGCGTCATCAGTGGTGCCGCGATCCGGAATCGATTCAGGGGAGATAATACGATCTGCTTCTATCATTACTAGGATTTTGAACCGATGAAGGAATTACGATGAGAGCCAGTTTACAGAACGCTTATACAGACGAAAGTTAAATTTGTTTAAGCGTCGGCTAAATCCTTATTTCAAAAACAAGACCTTACAGCATACTCTTTAATGCTGACTTCACTAAAAACTCAACGCTTGCACCCGGCTCCGCAACGCGCTTGACCGCCTTGGCAGCGTCTTGCGGCTTATAACCTAACGCAATTAGTGCTGACTCCGCTTCAGACTCAGACGACTCCGAATGTTCAAACAATGGCGCTGACCTTGCGCCATCATCAGCAGGTGATGCAAAAACCTTAACTTTGTCACGCAACTCGATTAGCAAGCGTTCAGCAGTTTTTTTCCCAATTCCCGGGAGCTTAACAAGTGTCGACACATCATCGTCCTCGACACATCGCACAAGCGCCGCGCCATCCATCCCAGACAAGATGGCAACACCAAGTTTTGGCCCCACCCCATTAACCTTTATCAACACCCTGAATATATCCCGGTCCGACCTGCGCAGAAACCCAAAGAGCAGCTGTGCATCTTCACGTACAACAAAGTGCGTGAATAACGTCACCAACTCATTTGTTTCAGGCAACGCAAATAGCGTTGAAATGGGCGCGTCCAGCTCATACCCCACGCCACCAACATCAATAACGACCTGGCTACTCGTTCGCTCAATTACTTTTCCGGTCAACTGCCCAATCATTCACTTTCCCTTAACAAAACGATTCCTCTTTACAGCAACCATAACAACTAAACATGACAGCCCTAACTAATTCGCCCGCGACGACTATGGCTCGCGCCCGCGATACGGATTAAATTTTGTCTCATATGCGCATGGCACATCGCAATAGCCAGTGCATCGGCTGCGTCCGCCTGCGGGCTAGAAGGTAGCTTAAGCAGCTGCTTAACCATATGCTGAACCTGTTCTTTAGTCGCGCCGCCATTCCCTACAACAGCCTGCTTGACCTTGCGCGCTGAGTACTCGCTCACATCCAATCGACAATGTTTTGCTGCCACTATCGCCGCACCACGCGCCTGTCCAAGCTTTAATGCTGAACTGGCGTTTTTAGCCATAAATACTTCTTCAATTGCAAATTCGTCTGGATTGAATTGCTTTAACAGCTCGGTAACACCTAAAAAAACCGTATGAAGCCGGTCAGACAGTGCGTCTTCAGTCATGCGAATACAACCACTTGCGACGTACTCAAATTTACCTGATTCAAAACGCAGGACACCATAACCAGTGAGACGCGAGCCGGGGTCAATACCTAAAATTAGCGACAAACCTGAACCCTAAATTAAATTGCGTGGACGATACAGCGAGACAGCATTCTGCCACATTATTCGCCGCATTGCCTCGTCATCAAACGCGGCATGTATTGCCTGAATGTCCGCCTCGCCAAATGGTATGGGGGCGCGAGTTGACGGTAAGTCTGTACCGAACATCAAAGCTTCGGAGTTGATGTGATACAAGCGTTGCATAAAAGGAATAGCATTAAAATTCAAGCGACCAAACCCTGTCGCCTTTACATAAACGCCACGCTCTATCAGTCGGGATAATGTGGCGCACCCCGCCCGTTCAAGCCCAAGGTGATCGATTACTACTTTAGGCAAAGTAGCTAAGGTGTTTTCTAAAGATGTTAAAGCCTCAGCCCCGACATAAAACTCCGCATGCCAGCCACATAGAGCCCAAACATGTCGCGCAAAACGCTCAACTTGTGAAATATCGCCAACACAGTCGCGACGCAAATTAAAACGCACGGCTCTGACACCCAGTTCGTGCAAGGAAAGAATTGCTTCGTCCGAAATATCAAAGGGCAGCTGCGCAACACCTACATAGCTGCCGCCCAATTGCTTTAGTGCAGCTATCAAGTACGACTGATCAAAGCCATGAAATGAGCCTGAGACGATCGCGCCGCCTTCAAGCTGATATGAAGCCAGCTGAGTAAGATAATCATGTGCAGTAAAAGACTTAGGCGTATAGCCTTGATTGGGCACTAAGGGGTAACAATCGTCAATAATATGAAAATGACTGTCAAATAAGCGACTCACGAAACCTCCAATAAGTGCAAACAATTAACACGGTGACCGCTAACGCGACTTTAGTGCTAACCTAGCTTGTCCATTACCTCTGCAGGGAAGTCAGCGTTGGTATAGACGCTCTGAACGTCATCCAAATCTTCCAATGCATCAATTAATCGCATCACCTTTTCGGCACCCTCTTCATCGAGAACGACCGTCGTTGCGGGAATCATATCAAGCTCAGACTGGATAACATTGGTGTCATGACTGACAAGATGATCTTTAACTGAGAGATAATCACTAGGCGCAGTTAGCACTTCAATTGAGCCGTCCTCTTGAACCACAAGGTCTTCTGCACCGGCGTTCAGCGCAAGCTCCATCACAAGGTCTTCATCGTCCGCAGAAATGAACACCCGCCCCTTTTTCTCAAACAAATAAGCGACCGATCCATCAGTCCCCAGATTTCCGCCCGCCTTGCTAAAGGCTAGTCTTACATCTGCCGCGGTGCGATTTCGATTATCGGTCATCGCCTCGATCAAAACCGCCACACCGCCCGGGCCATAGCCCTCATAGACAAGCTCCTCGAAGCTTTCACCCTCGCCGCCACCAGCTCCTCGCTGGATAGCTTTGTCGATGGTGTCGCGCCTCATATTAGAGCCGAGCGCTTTGTCAACGGCAGTGCGCAGGCGTGGGTTGCCCTCAACGCTAGCGCCACCTTCTTTTGCTGCGACGACCAACTCTCGAATAATCTTCAAGAAGGTTTTTACACGCTTCGCGTCTTGCGCCGCCTTACGGTGACGAATGTTAGACCACTTACTATGCCCCGCCACAGCAGGCTCCCAACTTAGCCTTCTTTCTTCTCTGATTCCGGCTTACGGACTTTAATACTCAGCTCGCGCAATTGTTTTGAGTCAACATCGCCTGGCGCATGCGTCAACGCGCAGCTAGCACTTTGCGTTTTAGGGAATGCGATCACTTCCCGAATAGTACTAGCGCCAGTCATCAGCATCACTAAGCGATCCAAACCAAACGCCAGCCCGCCATGTGGAGGGCAACCGAACTTGAGCGCGTCTAGCAAGAAGCCAAATTTATTCTGTTGCTCTGCCTCATCGATACCCAATATTTCGAATACCGCTTTTTGCATATCAGCTTCGTGAATACGAATTGAACCACCGCCTAACTCAGTACCATTCAACACCATATCATAGGCACGAGACAGCGCTTTCTCAGGCGCAGCTTTCAGCTCCTCTGGTGAACACGATGGCGCAGTAAACGGATGGTGGATCGCTGTTAATGCGCCGCCATCTAGTTCTTCGAACATCGGGAAATCAACTACCCACATTGGCGCCCAGTCACAGGTGTACAGGTTGAGATCTTCACCCACCTTGCAACGCAATGCACCCAATGCCTCGTTGACAACTTTTTCTTGGTCTGCGCCAAAGAAGACGATATCGCCGTTGGCAGCACCTAAGCGACTCATGATGTTAAGCGCTACTTCTTCCCCTAAAAATTTCACAATCGGTGACTGTAAACCTTCCGCACCTTTTTCTAGCTCGTTGACCTTGATCCAAGCCAAACCTTTCGCGCCATAAATCCCAACGAACTTGGTGTATTCGTCGATTTGCTTACGTGATAACTCTGCACCACCCGTCACCTTCAGTGCCGCAACACGACCTTTAGGATCTTTTGCAGGACCAGCAAACACCTTAAACTCTACGCTATCCATTAGATCAGCAACATCAACCAGTTCAAGTGGAATACGAAGGTCCGGCTTGTCACTACCGTATCGTTGCATCGCCTCTGCATAGGTCATACGCGGGAACGCCCCAAGGTCTTGCTCCAGCAGTTGACTAAACATGGAGGAGACCATACCTTCCATCATATTCATAATCGCTTCGTCATCCATATAGGACATTTCGACGTCCACCTGAGTGAATTCAGGCTGGCGATCTGCCCGCAAGTCTTCATCACGAAAACACTTAGCGATTTGATAGTAACGATCAACCCCTGAAACCATTAGTAATTGCTTAAACAGTTGCGGAGACTGGGGTAAGGCAAAAAAGCTTCCGGCATGAGTACGGCTCGGGACCAAGTAATCTCTAGCACCTTCCGGAGTAGCGCGCGTCAGAATTGGCGTCTCGACATCCATGAAACCATTTTGATCCATATAGTTTCGAATAAACGAAGTTACCTTTGAACGAAACATCAGTTTGTTAAGCATCTCTGGGCGGCGCAAATCCATAAATCGATACTTGAGGCGCGTATCTTCGCCGACATCAACATAGCCATCCAGCGGAAATGGAGGCGTTTCAGCTGCATTAAGAATAGTGAGATCTTTACCTAGTATCTCGACCTTACCGGTCGCCATGTCATCATTAGTTGTACCGTCTGGACGCGCGCGGACAAACCCTTTTATTTGTAAAACATATTCGCTTCGCACACGCTCTGCTTTAGCAAAGCTTTCAACCGTATCTGGATCGAAGACTACTTGAGCAATCCCTTCGCGATCACGCATGTCCAAGAAGATAACGCCACCATGGTCTCGACGACGGTGCACCCAACCACACAATGTGATTTCTTGCCCGATATGACTTTCGTTTACTGAACCACAATAATGGGTACGCATAATTTTTCCTGTTATTTGTAATCTAATAATATTTTGTTATTCACGCCGCACTTACGCCGGCGCGTCAATGTTGCCGAAACAAGGCTATGCGCCTGTTTTAGCCGACGGATCTTTAGCACCGGCTAGATTCTTTTTCGCGCCGGACTTAAAATCCGTTTCATACCAGCCACTCCCTTTAAGACGGAATCCCACAGCAGATATTTTTTTAGTAAAGCTAGGTTCGTTGCACTCAGGGCAGACAGTCAAGGGCTCATCACTGAGCTTCTGCAGCACATCTTTTTCAAACCCACACGATTTACATCCGTATTCATAAATCGGCATATTCAAACCTCTTAACTCAAACGACCAAAGAACAATTCTGTCGACCGTAAAAAAAGTGCCGTAGTATATACAAAAAAACGTAAAGACACAGCTCTAGCCGCGACACGCAAAACACAGAATAACGAACAAACAGTAAGATAATCACTTAAAGCTACAACCCAACGGAACACAAAGCGTTAAAGAGAATTGTCCTTAGTGCGGCAATCAAACAAAGATTTTTCACTTGTTGTCCTTTTACAGCGATAAATCCCCGCCCAGCTGCTATAAATAAGGAGGTCTTAAGCAATAAAGACGGGCAGCGGAACCTAACGCTAGCCACTCCCGCCAAGTTACGAATATTTTTTTGGAGTGCTGTTAATGCTTCATGCTAGGCAATTTATACTTTTCGCTCTCGTTACGTTTGCTAATTTCTCAGTCACTCAGGTTTTCGCCGACGGCGCGAAAAACACTTCATATAGTGCGGCATATCAACCCCTCTACATCGAATACTTAAGAGATACCACGACCAAGCTAACTCTAGCGGATATCGACGCATTACAGCCGACAGCGTGGACGCGATCTAACACTGCACTATTGAATTTCGAAACATCTAAAGACGCGATTTGGCTAAAAGTACATTTACCGGTCAACCCAAACAATGCCACGAAGTGGGTCGTCGACATTCACTATCCTTACCTAGATATTGTCGAATTTTACACGATGAGCGCCAGTGGACCGGTTAGCCAATACAAAACAGGCGACACCCGCCCATTTGACACGCGACCAATTAATTTCAGCACTTTCGCCTTTCCGGTCGAAGCAAACAAAGGCGAACAGACGTTTGCATATGTAAAAGTTGAAAGCGAGGGTTCACTAGAAATACCTATATACGCATATCAATTTGATGAATTTTATAAGCAGCAATTGCCTGGGATCATTGTCTATATAGCAGTCTTTGCGGTTTTGCTGGTGATGGGCGCCTACAACTTATTCGTCTTCTTCGCCACAAAAGAAACGATTTACGTTTACTACACAGGCTATTGCGCCGCCGTACTGGGTTACTTTGCAGCCACTAGTGGTGTTGGCTACCAGTTCCTCTGGACAGACCATATTGACATGCAACGCGCCGCAGGCCTTTTATTCAACGGAATCACGATAGCCTTACTCGGGCTTTTTACTAACAGCTTTCTTAAACTTGAAAACCATTCATGGTGTCAACGATGGATTTTAACCCTTTCAGTATTTGCGACAATATCCGCCGTAGGGCCAGAAATATTTAACTACACAACCGCCTACAAATTCGGAGTTCTAATCGTAGTGCTGATGAACCTTTCGGCTCTGATGATAGGCATCTACGTTTGGATAAAAGGATTTTCACAAGCACGCCTCTTCGTTATCACATGGAGTGCTCATTTCACTACCAGCGCTTACACTGCTCTGGCGAAAACAGGAGTCATTGCAACAACTCCCTACACAGAGTTCGTGGTTCCGCTCAGCTCCGTAATCGTGGTTGTTCTGCTTTCTTTCGCAATGGCTGACAGGATATCCCTAAATCAGAACGCAATTGTCGCCGCTCAGAATGCCGCCTTGAAGAACCTAAATCGCTTCAAAACGCTATTTGATACGGCAATTGAAGGGATATTTGTTATCGATCTTAAGGGCAATTGGCAAAGTGTGAACCCTGCTGCATTAGCGATGTTTGGCCACTCAGACATTGACGAACTCCGACAAGATTTCGCTCAATTAGACCAACAATCCTTTAGGCATCAGGCATTTAAGACCGCCCTTACAACCATCATTAACAATGGGTCGGTATCCAACCATACCGTATTGCTATCCAAGAAGAATGGGGCCGAGTTTTGGAGCTCCGTCAATGCCCGTGTCGTCCGCTCAGAGAATGGAACGCCTGTCGTTGAAGGCACCTTTATCGACGTTTCAGCCCGCATTGCGTTCGAAAACAAACTTAATTTTCTCGCACGGCATGACCCTTTAACCAGCCTACTAAACCGTCGCGCATTTGAAGACTACTTACTAGAAGCAATCAAAACAGGCCAAGCTGACCGAACGCCCTATGCGCTGCTTTACTTGGACCTAGACCAGTTTAAGGTGCTGAATGACTCCTGCGGTCATAGTGCTGGCGACAACCTACTAATACAACTCTCATCTAGACTAAAAAGCCGACTTAAATCGAACCATATTCTTGCTCGCCTCGGCGGTGACGAATTTGGAATGCTCATCACTAATTCAAGTCCTGCCGAAGCCTTAGTCGACGCAAAAGCGATTCAAGAAACAATACAATCCTTTAGATTTAGACATAGTGAGCGCGAATTTGCCGTTGGCGTAAGCATTGGTATCGTATGCTTCCAAGACGAATACATGTCACTGGAATCCCTTCTTGGTCGCGCTGATGCCGCGTGTTTTATGGCAAAAGACCTCGGGCGTAACCGGGTCCACCTCTTCGAAGAGTCTGACCAACAAATCCAGCAACGTCAGAGCGAAATGGCCTGGGTAGGTGTTATCAAGGAAGCCATCAAAAAAGACCTATTCTGTCTCATGTATCAACACATAGAGGCCAACAAGCGCATTGTAAATGGCCACCACTACGAACTGCTGCTTCGGCTAAAACATGAAAATAATAAGTCTCTGTACACTCCTGCAAACTTTATGGGTGCTGCAGAAAGATACGGACTGATGCCCCAAATCGACGAATGGGTTATTACGACTTATTTTGAATGGCTACAGCAGCACCCAGAGCACATGGAAAACTTGGACAAGGCAAGCATAAACGTTAGTGGTCATTCGCTAGGCGACGAGGGTTTCATGAATTTCCTCGAGCAAGCGTTCGTTAAATACGATGTGCCCCCCAACAAAATATGCTTTGAAATCACGGAAACTATGGCGATTACACGTATGGATAAGACACTTGAGTTCATATTCAAGTATAAAGAAAAAGGCTGCTTATTCGCTCTCGATGACTTTGGAACAGGCTTCTCCTCCTATGCCTACCTCAAAGAACTGCCCGTAGACTACCTCAAGATTGATGGTTTTTTTGTTCGCAACATCGCAAGCGATCCCGTCGACAAGGCAATGGTGCAATCAATTCAGCAAGTTGCCTCGATGATGAAAATTAAAACGATCGCTGAATTCGTCGAAAACGAGGAAACACTAGAGGTACTGCAAGACCTAGGCATCCATTATTCGCAAGGTTACTTAGTACACAAGCCAGAATTACTCGTAAGGTTCAACGCTGTCGTAACATCGGCAGATAGTCAATAACCCATAACACATCCTAAAATAACTAGGTGCATTGTTTGAGATCAAACTCCCTCAGTAGATGCACATGCTAGACAAAACAGGCTTAACCATAAAATTTTAATCTGGGGGTTTTGCCACGAGGCAGGGGGGGGGTAATAGACGATAAAGATATTGGCCGCGAAAGAAGAATTTTCGAGCATATCATGGTGTTTTGCATAGAAAGTTTATGCTTGTATTTAATGGCAAAAAACGAGGAAAAAACTAAGAAACAAAAACTAAATCCCTTAAAAACAACGAGATAATTGGCGGTGAGAGAGGGATTCGAACCCTCGAACGGTTTGACCCGTTACACGCTTTCCAGGCGTGCTCCTTCAGCCACTCGGACACCTCACCGTACAATGGATTGAGTAACAACCCGAAAACTCCATTTTTTTAAACCGCACTCACCCTGAGTACAAGCGCTTAGTCGAGACCTCGCGCCATTATTGACTAAGAAGTGCTATTCTTTAATCGCAGCAAATAACCACCCTCGCCAAGAGCGCGGTACTTTAAACGAGCGGAAATACAAAAGCAACCGAGGAGTTTATTTTGCTTTATAGATTATGCCGGGATGGCATTGAACCATTTCAAAATATTCATTCATGCCCGTCATTGACTCCGAAGCGCCAAGAAATAGATACCCACCCGGACGCAATTTCCCATGAATTCTTTTAAGGATATCGTGCTTTAATTCTTGTGAAAAATAGATCAATACGTTTCGGCAAAAGACCAGATCAAACTGCCCAGCCAACCCGGTAAAATTTTGCAAAAGATTAAGAGATTTAAAATCGACTGCTTTTGATATCTCCGGCTTAATTTGCCAGCTACCACTTTCATCTGCTGTAAAGTATAAATCTAGCCTCTCTTTCGACATACCACGACCCAAAGCCAGCATTTCATAACTACCCTGCTTTGCCTTTGCCAATACAGACGGAGAGATATCTGTAGCCGTCAAACTAACACCGCGCGACAACTTACCGAGATTCTTCTTACGATACTCTTCAGCAATCATAGAAATAGAGTAAGGCTCTTGCCCAGTAGAACACGCGGCAGACCATATATTCAGAGGCCTAGAACGCACCTCCGCTTCAAGCTCAGGAAAGATTTTTTCTTCCAATATTCTGAACGGATGCAAGTCGCGAAACCAGAGCGTTTCGTTTGTCGTCATTGCGTCTACCACCTGCTCACGCAGCGCAACTCCGCCGCGCGACTCCAACTGGTCTACTAAACGATTCAAGTCTGCAAACTGATGCTCAGCCATCAACCCTTTCAAGCGGCTCTTTACCAAATACTCCTTGTTATCACCCAACAAGATACCGCAAGCATTCTCTAAGAATGAACGAAAGCGATCATACGCCTGAGGCGCCGACTGGAACGAGCTCACGTGGACTCCATTATCGTCTCGAGATTAAACAGATGAACGCTCATCAATAATTTCCATTACACGCTCCGCCAACTCATCCGGACTAAACTTTGCCATAAAGTCGTTCGCACCAACTTTCGATACCATTGCCTTGTTAAACACACCACTAAGCGAGGTATGAAGCATAATATAAAGCCCGTCAAACCTAGGATCACTTTTGCATTTAGCGGTTAAGGTATAGCCGTCCATTTCAGGCATTTCCACATCCGAAATCATTAGCGCAATTTCTTGGCCGATATCTTTGCCTTCCTCTAGCAGGCTATGCAAATACTCAAATGCCTCTCGTCCATCTTTTTTGGCAACCACATTCAAACCGATTGTTTGCAAACAATTCTGGATCTGCTTGCGAGCAACCACCGAATCATCAACGATCAATACGGTTTTGGTATCCGACTCAGCGGCTTTGGTAGTCGCCTTCTCAACAAATGCTGAGTCAAGCGTCTCCTCGATCGGCGCAACCTCAGAAAGAATCTTTTCGACATCAATGATCTCGATTAGCTTTTTATCAATCTCAGTGACCGCGGTCAGGTAGTTCTCACGCCCTGCACCCTTCGGTGGCGGGTGAATCTCCTCCCAATTCAGATTAACAATTCGCTCTACACCGCCAACCAAAAAGCCCTGCGTTTTACGATTGTATTCAGTGATGATGACAAAGCTATTGTAAATATCTTCCTCAGGAATTGGACGCTGGCCAATTGCGAGCCCCATATCCATGATAGGAAGCGTTCCGCCACGAATATGAGCCAAGCCTCTGATAACAGGGTGTCGCTGAGGTATTAGCGTTAGCTTAGGGCACTGCAATACTTCTTTTACCTTAAAAACGTTAATCCCGTATATTTGCTTGCTTTGCAAACGAAAAAGCAAAAGCTCCAAACGGTTCTGTCCAACCAGCTGCGTACGCTGATTTACACTGTCCAGAATACCGGCCATAAATTACCTCAAACCTATTTTTGCTAATCGGCACACCAATTGCTTGTATCAAACCCAAACGGTTCAACAAATAACGCTGGCATCCACTGTTAATAGTATTGTCTTTTTTCGTTCTAATACATTGATCAAAGGATAGGACATAAAATGAAAATTCATAGTCAAATTATTGTCCTAGTTGGATTATTGCTTTCGAGTAATCACACGCTCGCCGATATCACCACGACACCTAAGCATCCTGATTTATCGGCAGAGCTAAATATTTTTTTAGGCCATTACGCAAATGAAATTGCGGCAAGCGGTTACCGTAGTGAATTCTCAGTCGGCAATATCGACCCGCGCATGAACTTCAAACAATGCAGCAGGCCTTGGGAATTCGAATTTTCACGAGCACCTCTTAAGCAATCTCGAACAACCGTACTTGCACAATGCCTAGAGGGTGATGTCACGAAGCTCTATATCAGCGTTGATTACGAAATATTTGGCGAAGTTATTGTCAGCAGCCGCTTAATTTCTCGAGGGCAAGCCATTTCCGCTCACGACCTTAAAGTAGAAGAACAGCAAATAAATACGGCACGGCACGCCACTTTTCGTACTCGCGAACCCATTATAGGAATGATTGCAAAACGAAGCATAAAAGAGGGCCGCCCCATCACGCCCCCACTGCTTGCGGCTCCTCGACTAGTAACGAGAGGCGACGATGTCATGATCACCGCCAGCAATAGCAAAATATCGATCAGAATGTCAGGAGAGGCGCTTAGCCATGGTACACTGGGTCAGCAGATATCCGTTAGAAATAAGCAATCGAAGCGTGTCATACGGGCTCGAGTAACCAATAGTGGGCAAGTAGAAGTCGTACTTTAAAAGCGGCTATAATTTTTTTAATAAAAAGCTAAAGTTTTCTTAAGAACGAACGATAAGAAGTCAGATGAAATTTTAAGGTGATGCAGATGAGCATTGATATAAACAATTTAAACGCGCCTAGGCCGGACAATTCCCGTAGCCAAGGCACGACAGGTAAAGTAGCAAGTGCAGCCGCGCCGCGCGCTGAATCTGCCCCTAGTAGTGCTGGAGATGCAAGCGGCACAAGTGTCAGCATTAGCAGTGAAGCCCAAGCACTTACAAAACTAGAAGGCGAGTTAAAGTCACTCCCCGAGGTAGATCAATCTAGAGTTGATGCCATTCGCGCCAGAATAGAAAACGGCAGCTACGAGATCAGCCCTGAAAAAGTGGCGCAAAAAATGCTTGATATGGAGGGTTAACCACTCTTTTATATCAAGCGAGCTTCCACATGTCAGACTCAATTGAACAACTCAAAGCAGCCGTCACACAAGATATTTTGGACTTAGAGCAATTAAAGCAGGTCCTAACCCACGAAAAACAACTTCTAGCGACGCGCGAAAGCATTCAGCTGAAACAGGTCAGCGTCCAGAAAGACTCTCTCGTTAAATTAATCGAAACTCGGGCAAAACAGAAAGCCAAGCTGTTGGCCACCTGCGGGCTGGGCGTAAAACCGGGTCACGTAACGGAGGCACTCGAAAAATTTGGTGACAACGCGTTAGTGAAGCTATGGAAGCAGTCTCTCGACCTACTTGAGCAATGTAAGCAGCAAAATGAGGTCAATGGCGCAATCATCACACGAAGTCAGCATCGGACAGCTAAGCTGATGACTATTATTCGCGGCCAAAATACATCTCCAACCCTGTACGGCGACAAAGGAAAAACAGCCGTAATGTCTGGCCGACAAACGCTCGGACGTGCATAGGTCCAAGCGCATCTACTCGGGGGTCAGCTCACAAATTAAACAGTTTTCAATTACCATTGTGTTAAGGGCGCTAAAATGTGCCAAATGTCTAGACCCCTCCCCTAAATCCATTTAGGATCAGCTAGCTAAACTCACAATAATTAAGCCTAGACAATACTATGCGACTGATTCTTTGCGTGGCAATTCTTCTGCCCAACCTTCTCTTTGCCGTCGAGCCTCAGCATGGCATAGCCATGCATGGGAAGCTTAAGTACAACGACCAATTCAAGCACTTTGAATATACCAACCCAAACGCGCCAAAAGGCGGCGTGTTAAAGAGAGCAGTCATCGGTGATAACTTTGATTCATTCAACCCTTTTATCATAAAAGGAGTTGCCGGCGCGGGAATCGGCTATTTATATGAAAGCCTCACGGCTCATTCAGAAGATGAAGCTTTCAGCGAATATGGCCTGATAGCGGAGCGTATTGAGGTACCAGTCGATCGTTCATTTGTGACGTTCCATATCAACAAAAATGCTAGATTTAGTGATGGGTCTCCGATTCTCGCTAAAGACGTTAAATTTAGCTTTGACTCTCTCACCACCAACGAAAAAGCACGACCTTTTTATAGCGCTTATTACGGAGACGTCAAAGCAGTCAAAATCATTGATCCGCTAACCATTCGGTTTGATTCAGCCAATAAATCGAATCGCGAACTTCCGCTAATTCTTGGGCAAATGCCAATTCTTAACAAAAAATACTGGGAAGCCAACGAATTTGGCACCGCCTCACTTTCTGCCCCTATCGGAAATGGTCCCTATGTTATAGACAGCTTTGTACCTGGGCGCTCAATCACTTACGTCCGTAACCTTAACTATTGGGCTAAAGACCTTCCTGTAAACGCAGGAAAATACAATTTTGATAAGCTAGTCTTTGAGTACTACAAAGACAACACTGTTGCGCTAGAGGCCTTCAAAGCCGGAGAGTATGACTTTCGGGTCGAGCGTACAGCTCGCAATTGGGCTAACGCGTACGAAGGCAAAAAATTTGATGAGGGTATATTAGTAAAAGAAGAGCTCGAGCATCAGAGACCCACAGGGATGCAAGCATTTGTGATTAATACGCGGCGCTCACAATTTCAAGACGTTAAAGTACGGCAAGCTTTAGATTACGCATTTGATTTTGAATGGACAAATCAAAACCTTTTTAACGGGCAGTATCGCCGAGCAAACAACTACTTTGAAAACTCTGAACTTGCATCCGACGGACTACCTACGCCGGCAGAACTAGAAATATTGCTGCCCCTTAAAGAGCAAGTTCCGGAGAGTATTTTTACAACACCCTATGTTTCACCCAGTACCAGCAAGCCAAATAGTTTGCGAAAAAACCTCAGAACAGCAACCACTCTATTAAAGTCTGCGGGGTGGACCATAAAAGATGGCAAATTAAGACACCCGCAATATGACCAGCCCATGCAGTTTGAGTTTTTACTTTACCAAAAAGATTTTGAGCGAATTGTTCAGCCCTACATCAAAAACCTCAATAAGCTTGGCATTCAGGCCAGTATACGAGTAGTCGATACTACACAGTATATCAACCGAATGCGTGACTTTGACTTTGATATAATGGTGAGCAGTTTCGGGCAATCAGATTCTCCAGGAAACGAGCAAAGAGACTACTGGCATTCATCTCGAGCAAGTCAAAATGGCTCTCGCAACCTAGCAGGCATTAATGACCCAGTAATCGATCGCTTAGTAGACTTAGTTATTAGCGCGCCAGACAGGGAAACGCTCATTAATCGAACCAGAGTACTAGATCGAATGCTGTTAGCGGGCCACTACGTGATTCCCAACTGGTACAACCCTCTCGACCGAATTGCATACAGCAACAAACTAGCCCGGCCTAGCATCACACCCAAGTCGGGCGTATCCATCGACACATGGTGGATAAAATAAGTCAATGACAGCCTATATCGTCAGAAGACTCCTTCTCATGATTCCTACTCTGTTAGGAATCATGCTCCTCAACTTTGTGATTGTGCAGGCAGCGCCTGGCGGGCCAGTCGAAAAGATGCTTGCGGACATCCAAGGCCTTGATTCTGACGTTCAAGCTCGCTTAGGTGGCTCAGGAGATATGGCCATGAATAGCAGTACTGGATCGAGCAATAGCCAGTACCGCGGCGCCCAAGGCTTAGACCCTGAACTCGTAGCGCGCATCGAAAAACTATACGGGTTTGACAAACCTGCCTGGGAGCGATTCTTTGTAATGATTAAGAATTACGCGGTATTTGATTTTGGAGAGAGCTTTTTCCGCGACAAAAGTGTAACCGACTTGGTGCTCGAAAAGATGCCGGTATCAATTTCTCTAGGCTTGTGGTCAACCTTAATCATCTACTTGATCTCGATCCCCTTAGGAATCAAAAAGGCATTAACGGACGGCTCTAAGTTTGATGTTTGGACCAGCAGCGTCATTATTGTCGGCTATGCGATACCGGGCTTTTTATTCGGAGTCCTACTCATCGTATTTTTTGCGGGAGGGTCCTACTTAGACTGGTTTCCCTTGCGCGGATTGACCTCTTCAAATTTTGAAAGCATGACATTTACTCAACAGATCCTAGACTACGCGTGGCACTTGGTGCTTCCTGTTACCGCGATCGTTATAGGCGGCTTTGCTACCTTAACCATGTTAACTAAAAACTCCTTTCTCGATGAGATAAAAAAACAGTACGTCGTCACCGCAAAAGCGAAAGGCCTTAGCGACAACAGAGTGCTTTACGGCCATGTTTTTAGAAATGCAATGCTGATTGTGATTGCCGGCATGCCTGCCGCACTGATAGGGATATTTTTCACCGGCTCGATGTTAATTGAGGTTATCTTTTCACTTGATGGCTTAGGCTTGCTGGGATTTGAGGCCGTCTTAAATCGCGACTACCCAGTAATGTTCGGCACACTATATGTCTTTACTCTGTTAGGCCTTATTTTAAAACTATTGAGCGACCTGACCTATGTTGTCATTGACCCTCGTATCGATTTCGAAAGCAGAGAAGGATGATGATGTTGGCACTTTCTCCGAGTCGCTGGAGCGCTATTAACCAAAGACGATGGCAAAACTTTCGAGCCAATAAACGAGGCTTATGGTCTCTTAGAATATTTTTGGTCTTATTCTTTATCTCTTTGTTTTCAGAGTTTGTCGCAAACGATAAGCCTCTCATCGTTTCCCATCAAGATACCCTATATTTTCCTATTTTCGAAAGCTACCCAGAAACAGCCTTTGGAGGGGAGTTTGAATCGGAGGCGGACTATCGGGACGAATATGTTGCCGACCTAATTAACAGTAACGGCTGGATGGTATGGCCGCCTATCCGTTACAGCTATGACACGATAAATTATCAACTAAGTAGCCCTGCGCCATCGTCGCCGGATACAGAGAACCTTCTTGGCACAGACGATCAAGCTAGGGATGTCGTCGCTCGCCTGTTGTATGGTTTTCGAATTTCAGTCTTATTCGGGCTTTGCTTAACGCTATTTAGTTCGATTGTCGGTGTTTTGATCGGCGCATTACAGGGCTTCTACGGCGGGAAAGTTGACCTTATTGGTCAACGTATTATTGAGATATGGTCAGGTCTTCCGGTACTTTTTTTACTAATTATTATGACAAGTTTCATCACGCCTAATTTTTGGTGGCTACTGGGCATCATGCTTCTTTTTAGTTGGATGGGGTTAGTCGACGTGGTGCGGGCAGAGTTTTTGCGAGCCCGCAACCTAGAGTACGTTAGAGCAGCCCGCGCGCTTGGCTTAGACAACAAAGGCATCATGTTTACTCATATGCTACCCAATGCCATGGTCGCCACGCTAACGTTTATGCCCTTCATCTTAACGGGGTCAATCACAACACTGACGTCTCTCGACTTCTTGGGCTTTGGATTGCCGCCGGGCTCGCCTTCATTAGGTGAGCTTATCGCTCAAGGGAAGGCCAATCTGCATGCGCCATGGCTTGGTGTGTCAGCATTTATTGTTCTCGCTGTCATGCTATCGCTACTGGTTTTTATTGGCGAAGCGGTGCGCGACGCATTTGACCCGAGGAAGCTATAGTGCCCAACGACAACTCTTCCGCCCTGCTTTCAGTTCGCGACCTTGCCGTTCAGTTTATTGTTGGTAAGCAAAGAGTAAATGCTGTCCACAGCCTGTCTTTCGACCTAGATGCAGGAGAGACTCTCGCAATCGTAGGCGAAAGCGGTTCAGGAAAATCAGTCTCTACACTGTCGATGTTGCAATTGCTGCCAAAAGAAACCGCCTCAAACCCTCGCGGAAAAGTATTATTCCAAGGCATGGACTTGCTACGCTGCACTGACAAGCAAATACGAGGCGTTCGGGGTAATCAGATTGGAATGATATTCCAAGAACCGATGACGTCCCTCAACCCGCTGCATTGTATCGAAAAACAAATAGCGGAAGCGCTGATCCTGCACAAAGGCTATAGAGCGACACAGGCCAGAGAACGGGTGCTAGAGTTGTTAACCTTAGTTGGCATACCATCTCCTGAATCACGACTGAAAGATTACCCTCATCAGCTTTCAGGCGGCCAGAAACAACGCGTAATGATTGCCATGGCGCTAGCGAATGAACCAGACATTCTTATCGCCGACGAGCCTACGACAGCGTTAGATGTGACGGTACAAAAGCAAGTTCTCGAGCTAATAAAATCACTACAAAAAAAATTAAACATGGCCGTTATACTGATTTCACATGACCTAAATGTTGTAAAACACAACGCGGACAAAGTCATTGTTATGAAAGGCGGCTATGTCGTAGAAAGCGACACCTGTGAACAAGTGTTCAGCGCTCCCAAGCACCCTTATACTCGAGATCTAATCTCTGCAGAGCCCAGCGGACAACCCGCACCTGTCGCCTCGAACTCACCAAGCGTATTAACAGCTAATAACATTAACGTTGCATTCCCCATACGAAAAAGTTTCTGGGGGAAAACTCTCGAAAGTCTCCATGCGGTGCAAGACATCTCGTTATCAATTCATGCGGGCGAGACCTTAGGAGTTGTCGGCGAAAGTGGCAGCGGGAAAACCACGTTGGGCCTAGCGATTCTCAAGTTAATTTCATCACATGGTGAGGTTACATTTAATGGCGATAGTATTTCTGAACTTGATCAAGCTGAATTTAGACCTTACCGCAAGGATATTCAGATCGTCTTTCAGGACCCATACGGTAGCTTAAGTCCAAGAATGTCGGTCGCTCAGATTATCGAAGAGGGTTTGAGTATTCATAACATAGGCAAGCAAGAGGAACGAGAAGAGATCCTCATCAGCGCTTTACGAGAGGTTGAGCTTGACCCCGAAATGCGCCACCGCTACCCCCACGAATTTTCTGGCGGACAACGCCAGCGAATTGCAATTGCCCGCGCACTCGCGCTTAAACCAAAACTAATCATTCTGGACGAACCAACCTCCGCTCTCGACCGAACCGTGCAAGTTCAGGTCATTGAATTGCTGAAGCGCCTGCAAGCCAAATACTCAATCGCGTATATATTTATCAGCCACGACCTAGCCGTCGTTAAAGCACTCAGTCATTACGTCATGGTTATGAAGGAAGGCAAAATTATTGAGCAAGCAAGTTGTGCTGAGCTATTTGATTCGCCACAACAGCCGTATACTCAAACCTTGTTGAGTGCAGCATACTTTTACTCTGACGCGTCAGTTAATTAGATTATAGGAGTCAATAATGGGTTTTCTAAGCGGAAAAAAAGCGTTAATCGTTGGCGTTGCCAGCAAACTTTCTATTGCGTCGGGAATTGCCAATGCTTTCTATCGCGAAGGTGCCGAAATCGGGCTGACCTATCAGAATGAAAAACTCAAGAAACGTGTAGAAGGTTTTGGCGAAAATTGGAACGCTGCGTTTACCTTACCCTGCGACGTAGCAAGTGACGATGACATTACGGCACTGTTTCGCGAGATAGACAAAGTTTGGGACGGAATAGATATCCTTGTACACTCGGTTGGCTTTGCGCCAGGCCATGAGTTAGACGGAAACTATGTAGATGTTACGACACGCGAAGGTTTTTCAATCGCCCATGACATCAGCTCTTATAGCTTTGTAGCGCTTGCCAAAGGAGCCCGCGAGCTAATGAAGGATCGCGATGGCAGTCTACTAACACTTAGCTACCTTGGTGCCAACCGAACACTGCCGAACTACAATGTCATGGGTCTTGCTAAAGCGAGTTTGGAGGCAAACGTTCGTTACATGGCAAACGCGCTCGGCCCTGAAGGTACGCGCGTTAACGCGATATCAGCCGGCCCCATACGGACGCTCGCCGCGTCAGGAATTAAAAATTTCAGAAAAATGCTAAGCGAAAATGAGAAGCAAACCCCCTTGCGACGCAATGTAACCACTGAAGAAGTCGGAAATGCGGCCGCATTTTTGTGCAGCGGTCTCGCTAGCGGTATCACTGGCGAAATTCTTTATGTTGACGGCGGTTTTAGTACCACCGCGATGCGTAGCTTTGAGGAATAAAATGGGACTACGTCACTGAACTAATGAGTGCATTCAATTAACCTTCCCTCCTCTTGTTTTTACTCTTGAATATGGACCTATTCAGTGAATCGAACGTTAGCACTATTAGTATTCCTGCTCTCCACAATGGTATTGAGTGGTTGCAGCAACCTTAAAACAGCTACAAAATCTTCCTCGTCGCTAACAAGTTTTCTTGGTTTTTCTGAGCTTCCAGATTGGTATGTCACTAGCCGATACAGCTACCTTGATTCATATTGGATAAAAAATGATTTTGGACACTCAATTCACTACCGCGATATTGGTGAAGGTCCGGTGGTTTTATTGATCCATGGGGAGATGGACTCTGTACATGCATGGGAACCATGGATCGAAACGCTCAGAGCGAATTTTAGAGTCATCGCCATCGACTTGCCCGGCGCGGGGCTAACAGGGGCAACTCACTGTGTCGACGATAACACAAGCACCTGTGCAGACAATTTGTCCCAAGAATACCTAGAACATACGCTTGAGTATTTTATCGAAGACTTGAAGCTGCGCGACTTGAACATCGCCGCGTCGTCTTATGGTGCGTTTCTCGCGGCGAACTACGCGCTGAAGCGGCCCGATAATGTCGAAAAGCTTGTCCTAATTTCTCCCTCGGGATTTCAGCAAGAAACGCCGTCTTCATTAACATTTGCTACTCGCACAAGAGTCATATCTCGCTACTTTCAGCCCTCTGTATTGATCACCAATATAATCAATGATTTTTTTACTGAAACCCCAAGCGTGGCGGATGCGAAACGCTTCTTGCACTTGTCACAAGGGCAAGGCATGCAGGTCTCCAACATCGTGCAACTCCAACTTGTTGAGGAACTAATGGACCATGGCACGACGAGCGACTTTAGCGCGATAGATACCGAAACCGTTGTTTTATGGGGTGAACTAGACGCTTGGAGCTCTTTTGATTTGGCCGAGCGCTGGAGCCAGACGCTGCCGAATGCTCAGCTGGTCACCTATCCAAAGCTCGGCCATATGTTAATGCTTGAGCAGCCAGAACAGACCGTCGCCGATGTCTCGGCTTATTTTCTTGGCGACCCCATGCCGTCTATTGAAGGTTTAGGGATTGGCGGCTCGTTTACGATCGACGACGTTGCAGGCGAGCTAGATAAAGATGAGCTGTTTGGGCCTGACTCACAAGCCGACGAGCAAGAAATGCTAGATGTTCCCTAAGCAAGTTTGCGAAAGTAATGCAATAAAGGAGCGCTAACATAGCGCTCCAGTAAGCGATAGAATTGCTAGTTTAAGTATTTCGCCATCGCGATCTTCCAATCGATTATTTCACTGCCGTCTGAATCAAAAAGTGCAAGACCAACTAGGAACCCATCGGTATGTGGACGCACCCACTTAACCTCTGAAATTAAACGAAACACTTCTTCACTCCGATAGATTTCAACAATTAGGGTATGAATACCTCCGGCGGCCAACTTGCCGTCAACAACAACCTGCATACCGTTCGCGGAAATATCAACAGCTTCACAACGCAGTACGTCCGAGCTAGCCGCGTCTCCAGGTTCTGCTGCGACACGTTCTATAAAGATCTCTGCACCGATATTTAACCGGACTTCATCTCTACGCTCATCAACATCAAAAAACTTACTCAGCTCGTCTTCCATTAAACTCTCTCTTAACCAGACATGCGAATACGACCAATAACTCGCTCTAAACTGTCATCAAAGTCAGCACCATCGCTTAAAATAACCAAGCGCTCGTTTAAAATATCAGCAATCAGTTCAGGCTCATGATATTCACGTTTCTTAATCCCGTACTTATCTACAAATACATAGCGTTTTCTTGCCGCGAATTTAACCGCGAGTTTAAAGCGCTGCTTCCCGTCATCAGCTTCAATCGATACCCAAGCGCCCAATGCCATACTAGACACTTTCTCTAGGGCAACACGCTCCCTATCAAGTCGTTGTGCTTCTTCTTTTCGATCAACAATTTCTTTTGTTCTGCGTGCAATCTCTTCCGCTTTCTGACGCACATTTTGAGCAGCAGCATCCTGTTCAGCTTTGAGCGCTGCCGCTTCATCAAGGGCTTTCTTAGCGGCTTTTTCTCGAGCAACTAGTTGTGCTTTTGCCACCTTTTCTAAACCACTTAGTGTCGTGGACAACACACTCGTATAGCTAACCGGAGCTGGGAGTTTTTTCAAAACTCGTTCCTGCACACGACGATTAAGCGAGCTAATCGAAATACGCTCTAATTTCATACCCAAATGGTTAATCAGCAGGGCTTGCCCTTGCCCGCCAAATATCTTGAGAACCTCAGCACGGACAAAAGTACTTTCATCAATTAGCCAGTCTCCTTCTTGATATCCTCTCGGTGAGACTGGCTCCAAACTGTCTAGACTGACCTCAATCTCAATCGGAATAAACACTTGCTCTTGCGAAGGCTGCCCTTTGAAAATGGCTATTATCTCGTCTGAAAGAACCTGCCACACGTCTTGTGCTACGGCTACGTTGTAACGGTCAAACTCTTCGACCAAATCCTCAACTAGCGTCTCACCGTAACGAAAGGCCGCTTTTCCCTTGTCACAAAATACCGCGCGCATTTTCTTTCCCAAAAGTGTCACCGGCTCAGGCAGCACTTTGTCGGACATCTCTATCTGCACATTTGAAATAAAACGAAACCATTGGTCATTCAAAAATCGTTGTACTACTGGAGAAAGCGCTCTGGAAGAAAACTGTTTGTTTATATAGGCCTGAGCGAATGCATCGCCAAACTGCTTTGCAACGACATCTGACTCTGACAACACTAAGCGCTGCGTAATTTTCGCTTTACGCTCCGCAGCTTCCTGCCAGTATTTCTTCCACCTAGTGTTTGCTTGCACAATTGCGTCAAGCGAAAGTGAGCCACACAGCGCAGCTAGGGTATCGTCGACTAATTGAGGAACCTGTTTTTTTGCTCGCTCAGGGTTTTCACACCACCCAACGAGAGCACTACTCATTGCATCTAACAAGCCCGCCATTGCCTCAACCTGCTTTGACTCCCCCAATGACATGTAGGCAATGCTAAAAACCTGACTACGTGACGAAAGCAAAGATCGCTGCAGTGCTTTATCGAGTGATGATTTTCTTAACCAAACATCAAAGCAGCGATCCACGATGAACATCAGGTTCATCGCGCGCACTGAAAAGCGATCCTGAGGTGCCAAAAGCTGACGAGCATCAGATAACGCCATTACCGAAGCTTCTTGGCTATCGTTCATGCTCTGCAAAAAACGGCGTGTTATGTCACGGCATTCTTGCTCGTCAATAGCCACATACTTAATTTCGGGAACGCGTAATTGCGAAGCTACAAATCTAAGGCTGTCTGTAATTGGTCTGTTAGGAGGCACTACGATGACAAAGTTCCATATAGTTTATTACCCTCAGTATAGAAGCTTTCACTGTGATTTCAGTGAAAACGCCAGATTTATGATTTGTGCCATGTTAGCCTCCAAACGCCATTGCAATACACGCCCGTATAGCGCAACATACATGGCTATTCTGCCACCGAAAATTAATTCACTAAACATCGGTTTCTTATAAGAATTATGCAATGAAGTAGGCTTTTTAAATGACCAGCAAATTAGAAAATGTAAACGTGCACTCCCAAGAGATTTTGATCACACCGGGCCAACTAAAAAAAGATATACCTCTTACAGAGGGTGCGTCAGAAACGGTTTTAAAAGGCCGTGAGACGATTAACAATATCCTTGACCGTAAAGATAAGCGTTTGTTTATCGTTATTGGTCCCTGCTCAATACACGATATTGAAGCCGCTAAAGACTATGCCCAAAGGCTAAAAACGTTAGCTGAAAAAGTAAGCGATACACTCTACTTGGTAATGCGCGTTTATTTCGAAAAGCCACGTACGACGGTCGGCTGGAAAGGTCTTATCAATGACCCTCATCTGAATGACTCTTTCGAAGTAGAGGAAGGCTTACATATTGGTCGTCAGCTTCTTGTCGACATAAACGAAATTGGCCTACCTACTGCGACAGAAGCGTTAGATCCAATTTCTCCACAGTACCTTCAAGACACGATTGCTTGGTCTGCAATTGGTGCAAGAACCACCGAGTCGCAAACGCATCGTGAAATGAGTAGCGGCCTATCTGTTGCGATTGGTTTCAAAAATGGTACCGATGGAGGTTTGGAAGTCGCCACGAACGCACTCAACTCTGTTTCTCACCCGCATAGTTTTCTAGGGATTAACCGAGAAGGCCAAGTTGCTGTTATCAGAACGAAAGGTAACCCATACGCCCACGTGGTATTGCGAGGCGGCGGTGGCAAGCCAAACTATGACTCAGTCAACGTTGCTGTTTGTGAGCAAGCCTTAGAAAAGGCAAACCTTAAAAAGAACATTATGATCGACTGTAGCCATGCCAATTCGAGCAAGGACCCAGCGTTGCAACCACTAGTGATGCAGGATGCGACCAACCAGATCATTGAAGGTAATAAGTCTATCGTTGGACTGATGGTTGAAAGCAACATCGCTTGGGGTAACCAGTCTATCCCGAAAGACTTGAGCGAGCTTACTTACGGTGTATCTGTTACCGACGCATGTATTGACTGGGAAACCACCGAAAAGGCTATTCTCGATATGCATGAAAAGCTAAAGACTGTTCTACCGAACCGTTAATCTGAACAGGTTTTACATCAGAAAGAATTGAAGGCGCCTCTATGGCGCCTTTTTTCTGGTCATTTGCTGACCTTTTTTGTCACCTATTTCTCGTAAGCCTAATCGTCTGACGCCAACGAAAACTCTAAGCTATTGATTATTAATATATAAATTTATTGGCACACGTTTAGCAAAGTATTTAATAGCTTAGGCAGTCAACGCGATACCCAACCCTACCGATCGCGATCGACACCGTTGATGTCAGTTCAGGAGAAAGGAAATGATGAACGTACATGAGTTAACCAACAAGACAGACGACACCGTACTGGCGGCTGATGAGCATGTCTTGGTTAGTAAGATAGAGCGATCTAAAGGCTTCAAGCGAGCGGATGAATATGAATCATTTACTATCAGACGCACAGAAGTGGTACCGAACCTATTAGTAGTCGGAACCACCGAGCAAAGTTAAAAATCGATGCGACACTAAGCCTTTATCCAACAGCTTGTTGCGCAACATCTATATCCTTCTGATTTTTAACGTAAAGTTCGTCTACGCTAAACTGATCCGCGTCTTTTAGACCACCGCAACTAACCTTGATGTATTCAACGTCGCCGGCAAAATCAAGACTTACGTTGCCTGACAACATAACAGATCCGGGAGCCTCAATACGCTGCTCATCGATCAATACCGACGACTCGCCTTTCGCGTCTCTGTAAGTTAGCCACAATGAAACAGGTGAACCCGGCACTGTTGAAAAACCAAGCCACGCAGCCGTATTAATGAATATCTGCTTTGGCACCCGATACGTGGGCTTGCTTTCGACCTTAGGTTTTCGCAACATTTTTAGAAAACCTAAGCGCGTTTTTTCGTTGGAAAAGTCTTTTGGCGTCTCGGTTTCGGAAAATTCCGACAACGGAACATTGCAAATAGCGCGTAGTTTGATGAGCTGAGTAGGAAGATTTTGCACAAATAACTCCTCGTGATTGATAACGCTAATGTAGCGTCATCTTGAGGCAGTTGCTGGTAAAAAGACGCATAGTCCCTGTGCGCTCTACCACAGTGGTACAAAGCAGCACCGAAGTCCAACGCACTGTAACGCAAGTTTATAGCGAGTTAACTTTCCTCGCGCCATTTAAGTTTATCGCGCAGGGTCACGACATCACCAACGAGGATGATGGTAGGCGCTTTCAATGAGCTCTGTTTAAACTTTTCATAAAGATCACCGACCGTTCCGGTTAACACTTGTTGATCGCGCGTCGTGCCTTTGGATATCAGGGCAGCAGGTTTATCTTTCGACATCCCGTGGTCGATCAAACAGCGACATATGGTATCCAGTGCTGAGAGGCCCATATAGAAGACTAAGGTCTGCTGGTCATGAATCAATTCAGCCCATGGCAAATCATGGCTATCATCCTTCAAATGGCCCGTGATAAAACGGACCGACTGAGCGTAATCGCGATGCGTTAACGGAATACCTGAATAGGAGGCGCAGCCTGCTGCAGCAGTAATCCCAGGCACCACTTGGAACGGAATATTATGCTCCGCTAGGGTTTCAATTTCCTCTCCACCACGACCAAATATAAAGGGGTCTCCACCCTTAAGCCGAAGCACGCGAGCTCCCTGCTTTGCATGGTTAACTAACAGTTGATTGATCGACTCTTGAGGAACCAAATGTCTAGAACGCTCTTTGCCTACGTTTATTTTCTCGGCGTCTTGTCGAACCAACGCCATCACGTCGTCAGAGACTAAGCGGTCATAAAACACAATGTCGGCCTGGCGTATTAAGCGAAGCGCTTTAAACGTCAACAAGTCGGGATCACCAGGCCCGGCTCCAACAAGATAGACCTCTCCGCTGGCGTTTTGGTTGGTACTTTTCTGCGAAAGACTATGTTCAATTAGCTCGCGAGCCTTCGCTTCCTCTCCGGAGAAAATCAAGTCTGCAAAGCGGCCCTCCAAATGACGCTCCCAAAAACGGCGCCGGCTATTCAGATGCTCAAACTTGTTCTTAACTTTACCGCGGTACTCAGTCGCTATCGACGCCATGCGGCCAAAAGCATGAGGAATAGTTGACTCCAATCGGCTCCGCAATAAGCGCGTCAGGACCGGTAGTTCGCCACTACTAGAGACAGCTGCAATTATCGGCGATCGATCAATAATCGATGGAAACACAAAGGTACTTAGCGCCGCGTTATTAACGACATTAACTGGTAAGTTACGAGCTTTTGCAGTCTTCGCGATAGCGTCATCGCTATCGCGATCTCCATAAGCGGCAACAACAAACTGAACAGATGACCAGTGCGCATCACTAGCTTTGTCAACCACCGTTACTAGGCCCGAATCCAATAGCTCTTTCGCCACAAGGCTCGCGTCAGCCCAAGTTACATAGCATCCAGCCTTAGTGAGCACTTCTATCTTTCGTTTCGCAGCGTCAGTACTTCCGAATACCAACGCGTTGGACGAGGAGACCTTAAAAAATAGCGGTAAAAAATCCATTATTTGGCGTTGATCACGCTAAGGCCACCCATATAGGGAACCAGAACTTCGGGGACTAGAATAGAACCATCTTCCTGCTGATAGTTTTCCATTACAGCGATCATGGTGCGACCGACCGCTAGCCCTGAGCCATTGAGTGTGTGAACAAGTTGAGGTTTATTTGTCTCAGGGTCCCTGAAGCGTGCTTGCATGCGCCGAGCCTGAAAATCTTTGGTGTTGCTGCACGACGAAATTTCACGGAAAGCACTCTGGCCCGGCAACCAAACTTCTAAGTCATAAGTACGCACCGCCGAAAAACCTAAGTCTCCGCCACAAAGAAGAACCACTCGATAAGGCAAACCCAGCTTCTGAAGAATCCCTTCCGCATGCGATGTCAGGGCTTCCAATGCAGCTTCAGATTCAGATGGTTCAACGATCTGTACCATTTCTACTTTGTCGAACTGATGCTGACGAATTAAACCTCTTACATCGCGACCATAAGAGCCCGCCTCACTTCTAAAGCAAGGTGTATGGCAAACTAACTTAAGCGGCAGCTGCTTATAATCAATAATCTCGCCACGAACCAAATTCGTTGCAGGGACTTCTGCGGTAGGAATTAAATAGAACTCCCGATCGCCCTGGAGCTTAAACAAATCTTCTCCAAACTTAGGCAATTGACCGGTACCATATAATGACTCCTCATTAACGATATAAGGAAGATAGGCTTCTTCGTATCCGTTTTCATCGATATGCGTATCAATCATAAACTGCGCCAGTGCACGGTGCAGGCGAGCTAGTTCACGGCGCAATACAACGAACCTTGAACCCGTTAATTTACTTGCGGCTTCAAAATCCATTCCGCCTTTTAGCTCGCCCAACGCCACATGATCCTTGACCTCAAAATCAAACTGCTTAGGCTCGCCCCAGGTACGCACTTCAAGGTTATCTGACTCATCAACGCCTTCAGGGACGTCCACGTCAGGAATATTCGGCATACCAGATAATATCTCGGTGAGTTGGTCCTGAAGCGCTTTCAAAGCAGCTTTCTCAGTTTCCAACTTAGCGCCAATCTCATCCATCTGTGCAATCAGAGGAGCAATATCTTCACCAGACGCTTTTGCTTTCCCGATAGATTTTGAACGCGTGTTTCGCTCATTCTGCAACACTTCCGTCGAGGTTTGCAGTGCTTTACGTTCTTCCTCAAGTGCCGCAAACGCAGCAACATCAAACACATATTTCTTTTTCGCTAAACGTGATGCGATATCGGCAGCATCCGTTCGAACTAGTTTTGGATCTAACATGGTTTCTTATCTTGCATAAATGATTAAAAAATACTCCTAGCGCCAAAGATACCGACACTCAGTACCAAGACGCATAGGACAACAGAACCTAATATGTACAGCAATGCAGACAGAAGCTGTCCGCTTTCAATCAATTGGAATGTGTCCAACGAAAATGTTGAAAAGGTCGTAAAGGCACCCAAAAATGCAGTCATAACATACGGCCGTATGGAGGGGTTTACGATTCCCTTTTCTGCAATCAGCACAAAAAGCACACCCATAACAAAAGAGCCAACCACGTTGACCGTAAACGTACCCCAAGGAAAATTGTGCGTCCCTACCCACTTCAACGCACCGTAGCGCGCTAGCGTACCTAACGCGCCAGAAAATGCGACGATAATTAGATGTATCATAGTCAATCCTTTGTCACTATAAAGCTTTCATAATTGGATGACAGAAACCCTTAAAGACGCTTCGTTATTCGGCTTAAACCGCACGGATTTCTCGCTCTATCTCTTTAATGCAAGCGCTGCACAGGCAGCACTTCTGTGGGTAATCCTGCTTGAGTTTTTCGCGTAGCAAAGCCGAAAAATCCGCATCAAAGCACCAACACTTCGTCAGTTTGGTAGATCCTGACTCGGCCATCGCACACTCGTTGCTGCTATGACATCGAGGGCACTCGCCTTCAGTCACTACTTCAACTCAAATCGCGACTCAGCACGATTTTTAACGACTTGGTCTGGGCTGAAAAGCTGGCAACTCATTGCCACATAGACACCTTGTTTACTAGATTTCAACGCCCCGATTGCAAACGCGGCGTTGAATAAACCATCCGTATCCTTAAACCTCAAAGGCCGCATTGCTCCAAAAAGGACAATTGTCTTACCCGTAATACCTTCAAGAAAAGTAGCAGTTTCTACCATCGTGTCGGTGCCATGCGATACAAGAATATTCTTATGCGGACACGCCTCTATCGCAGACTTTAGATTTTCTCTGTCTTCAGCGGTTATTTCTAAGCTATCTTTATAACAAATCGGTTCGACATCAAATTTTTCAGCAATGCCAATACGCGCTATTTCGTCCGCTAATACTGACTCGACGACTTTGTATTCACTCAATGAATCAAAGTAGTCTTTATCTATGGTGCCACCCATGGTCAATAGCTTAATGGTCACGCTTTGCACCTGTTTTTTTCCTACGATTTTTACTTGATCGGCGGCTACCATATTCTTTAGAGGCAGCCTTACGAACCAGCTTCGTTTTCGATTTAGCGTCCATTTTATGAGAAGGCGTCGCGAATGGATTATCACCTGACTTAAAATCAAAGCGTATAGGCGTGCCCTGGACTCTCAGCACCTTGCGGAAAGTTTTTTCCAAATATCGACGATAACTCGCAGGGATATCGTCAGTTTTAGAGCCATGAACAATAATTCTAGGTGGGTTGGAGCCGCCCTGATGTGCATAGCGGAGCTTAATTCGTCGCCCTCTAACAACCGGTGGCTGATGGTCAGAAACACAATCAACCAACAACTCAGTTAGGCGGTTGGTAGACCATTTGGCGAATGCTGACGCATAACCATTATCAATCGACTTGTATAGATCCCCTACCCCGGTACCGTGCTTAGCAGAAATAAAGTGAAGCTCTGCATAATCAAGAAATACTAAGCGGCGATTCAGTTCTGTTTTAACCGTCTTACGGTCTTCTGGGGTCATACCGTCCCATTTATTGACCGCAATCACCAACGCGCGGCCAGCATCCATTGCAAACCCGATCAAATGAAGATCCTGATCCACCACGCCTTCACGCGCGTCAATAACAATGACAACGACATTTGCGTCTTCAATTGCCTGCAAGGTTTTGATAATACTAAACTTTTCGACACTTTCTTTGACATTTTTCCGGCGTCTTACACCCGCAGTATCGATCAAGGTGTATGGCTTGTCTCGTCGCTCATAAGGAATATAAACGCTATCCCGTGTGGTGCCAGGCTCGTCATAAACGACCACGCGGTCTTCGCCCAACAAGCGATTAACTAACGTTGATTTACCGACGTTAGGCCGCCCGATGATGCCGATACGACAGCCAGATTGACCATCATCTTCGTTCTCTACTTGCTCTGGAAACGCCTCAAGCGTTTGCTCGATTAGCGACCTTATTCCGCGGTTATGAGATGCCGCTGTGAGCCGAATATCAGCCATTCCCATTCGATAGAAATCAGTCGCCACCAAATCTTCGTTCAGGCCATCTATTTTGTTAATGACCAAGGTACACGTTTTACCGGTCTGACGAATGTGTTTAGCAATCGCCTCATCTGTTGGAGTAAGTCCATCTCGCGCATCGACAACGAACATAACGACATCTGCTTCTTCGATCGCTAACAGTGACTGTTCAGCCATTGCCGCATCTATCCCGACCTCATCGCCGCTAATGCCACCCGTATCAATCACGATATAGGATTTTTCGAGCGATCGACCTTCACCGTACTTCCTATCGCGAGTTAGCCCCGGATAGTCCGCTACGATGGCATCGCGAGAGCGAGTAAGACGATTAAATAAGGTAGATTTACCAACATTTGGGCGCCCTACCAAGGCAATCACTGGAATCATTTAGTTATAAACTCATTAACGGTAAATGTGGTACGCAACCAGATAGCCATCGCGCGCATAAAAATATAAATGATCACCCCATACAAGCGGGTCGCCCATCACTCCGTCACGGTCAGGTCTAATTCGCGCGACGAGCTTGCCTTTATCTTCTGTAAAAACATGCACATAACCTTCAAAGTCGTCTACGAACAACAAGGTTTCAGCAGACGTTAAGCTGCCAGTGCGTC